>Ga0255094_1000008_pt1:0-177500 | contig 178551 bp, 133 predicted proteins | sample Colum_Law_RepB_8_2_FD_188434 | JGI IMG/M metagenome (GOLD analysis project Ga0255094, IMG submission 188434) | Freshwater microbial communities from Columbia River, Oregon, United States - Colum_Law_RepB_8d | ecosystem: Environmental > Aquatic > Freshwater > River | place: USA: Oregon...
GGCCCCCAACGTCTCCTTCAGAAAAAATCACCCCTCAAAACACATCTGCCAGACCAGAAGGAATTCAAAAATGTCTTTTTTGAATCCGTTACTTGAACCAATTTAAGACCGTCGCTCATCCGGCCTATCGGCCACCTTCTCCCCCGCGGGGGAGAAGAGACTTCGTTCAGGCGGCAAAAATTGATCGAAAGGCAACTTCGGTGATTCCGACTCATTAAACATGGCGATGGCCTGTTAAGCAAAGTGCCCGACGGAACTCCACCCTGATCCATCATGGTTCAGGCTCATCACATCATTCAGGCCGAAGCCATTCCAGACGCACAAACTCGGGAGCAGGTCCGCGCCATTGAGAGGATTGCTTCCCACGGCCATCTTTGAAGCCTGCACACATCCCAAGCAGATCCAGTTGAGCCCATGACTTCAGTGGACCGTCACCGTCCTTCAAACTTTGAAAGTCACTCAACTCGAAAACAATTTCCTGCTTCTCTGCACTGCCCTGAATTTCTCGAGTACACGCGAATGTTCTCCGGGGACCTCGGTAGTTTCTCCATTCATTCTCGACCAGCACGACAGAAAAATGATTCGTCTCTGGCATCTTTAAAGTTAAACGCAACCGATCACCTTCAGCTCCCCTCCAGACTGGATCACTCACTTTACGCGTCCAAAGTTCACGTAGACTGACATGCCCGCCATTGAGCTCATACCAATCTCTGAGTCCGTTTGAGAAATCGTCGATGACGTTCCCGGCTGCGACACTGATCAAGGGCTTCTCATGCTGCAGCGTCTGCGATGTGATTGTCTGGAACTTACTGCTCAGGCAGAACTGTCGGATGGGCTCGCTCATCCCCGGAATCTGCTTCATCGACTCGTCCTTCGGTAATCTGTAGTACACATTACTGAAGGCAAACAGCGGAAGATCCAGCGAGTGTAAAGGCAACAGTGCTTCAAAGGCGTCGCCATTGCGAATCACCTCCGCACTCCGCCAGAACCGTGCTCGAGGATCTGGATCCACACTGTAGAAAATCTCGCATCGTTCGACCGGCCATGAGTGATCCGGCGTTACCCGGATCGAAGGTACATTTTGAGCCCGCAGGGTCAGTTTGGTTTCCGGAGTCTCCGGAAGTGCGGGAGCATCTTTCAGATAATGGTCCAGCCACAACAGCATGGTCACGGCGACTTCGGGCGAGAGTCGATGATTATGATGCGGTGTCCAGGCGTAACGAGTCGGCTGATTCTGTATCAACTCGTTGGTTCGATAAACGTCATCCATCCAGCCGTGAAAATCATTTGTTGCGCTGCGATGCAGAACAGGACACCGAATCAATGGGGCATAGCTCTCAAAGCTGAGTGTCTGTCGAAAGACGTCGAGATCTCCGCGAACATAATCCTGCTGACCTGCGCCTTCATCCAGAAACTCATGCTTCTCCCAACGCCATCCCTGCCCTCCGACAGCTGGAACAGCAACTTTCACGCGTCGATCCGTGCCGGCCACATACATGGTGAGATTACCTCCCATCGAAAAGCCATGCACTCCCAGTCGCTCCGGGTCAACTTCCGGCTGCTGTTCCAGAAACGTCAGGCCTCGACGGCATCCCAGAGTCAAGAGGTACCAATTGTTGTTCTTCGGATGCTCAACGTCTTCAAAGTATTGTTTTGGGCCAGGCAACATGCTGGAGTAACTGGCGACGTTGAGCTGCGTCGGATCGACCGCTCCCCAGTCCGTGTTTGGGTCGTTTTCCTTTGCCCCTTCGACAGAGTTGATCGGAGCCTGGCCATTTCCCGAGCCGCCCCAGTTCACCGACAGCCCTGCGTATCCGCGAGCAATCAGAAGCTTGACTTCGCTGAGCGATCCACGCTGACCACCACCATGAATATGCATCACTCCGGGGAATTTCTGACCGGACGTCTTCGGAAACCCATAGATCGCCGTCATTCGAGCTGGCTGGCCCTTGAACGTCCCGACGAGAAATCTGACATGGCGAAAGACACCGTCGTCTTCCTGCCATTCACGAATAACTTCCGTCTCAAGTGCATCCTCTCGAGGGTCGAAGTCGGCCCATAGCTCCTGAACACTCGCTGGCTGTTGTGCAATCGTAGACTGACACACCATCAACGAAAGAAACGCGAATAACAGAAGTCGACGCACGGAGATTCTTTCGTTATCAATAGTTCGCTGGCGAAAGTTGAAGTCATGAAGATACACAGCGTTCATGAGGATCCGAACATGGCGAAAACGATCTGTTCAATTTTTCACGGACCGTAACACTCGTCGACACGCTTTCACTTACGTACTCTAATCAACGCGGGCACAAGACGATGAGTTTCGATGCCGTTCGAGTAAAAAGTTTTGTCACACGCTGACTGGTTCAATTCGCTGCTCTGTACTCTCGGAAGTGGAACATGCTACGCCGACAATTCCTTCGCTCTTCTGCCGCAGGACTTTTCACAATCACCGGAGCCCGGTTCTTGTCTGCTCAGGAATCCCGAGCACCTCACATTCTGCTGAGGTCTTCGTGGCAGGTCGTGAATATCGGCGATATCGCGCATACGCCAGGAGTATTGGCACTGATTGAAAAGTATATACCGGAAGCCGAAGTGATCCTGTGGGCCTCAGGTGATCTCAGCGCTGAAGTCGCGGCGATGGAACATCACCGTTTTCCAAAACTGAAGATCGTCAAAGGGACCATCAAGGCTGACGGCTCTGCCTCCAATCCGGAACTTGCCGAAGCCATTGCCTGGTCGGACTTTCTGCTGCATGGCTCCGGCCCTTCACTTGTCGCCGCAAAAGATGTGGCCGCGTACGTCAAACACACCGGCAAGCCCTTCGGTGTCTACGGCATTACGCACGGCTCGTTTCTGTCCGGTGATGACAAGTCACTGCTCAGCAAAGCACAGTTCGTCTACTTTCGGGACTCGGTATCGCTGGCGCGAGCAAAAGAAGAAGGCGTGGCCTGCCCGGTTATGGAGTTCGCACCGGACGGAGCATTCGCGTGCGATCTGAGAGATGACGTACAGGCCATAGAGTTCCTTCAGGCCAATCAACTCGAAGAGGGAAAATTTCTCTGCTGCCTGTCTCGCCTGAGATACACGCCCTACTGGAGCATCCCCGGCAGCAAACGTCCGTATGACGAAAAACGTCACGCCCGCAATGAAGCCATGAAGGAGCATGATCACGCTCCGATACGAGAAGCGATTATCTCCGTCATCCGCGAAACAGATCTGAAGGTTCTGTTGTGTCCGGAAGACATGACTCAAATGGCAGTCAGCAAAGAAATGCTCTTCAACAAACTACCTGACGAGGTGAAATCGCGAGTCGTCTGGAAAGAGAAATTCTGGCTCACGGACATGGCGCTCAGCGTTTACGTTCGCAGCGCGGGGCTCTTTGGGAGTGAGATGCATTCGCCGATCATGGCCGTCGGGAACGGCATCCCGGCCATCGTGTGTCGATTCGAAGAACAAACCAGCAAAGGCTTCATGTGGCGTGATATTGGACTGGGAGACTGGCTGTTTGACTTCGACAAAGAAGAAGACTGCAGCAAACTTCCGGCCGCGGTTCTGGCAATGGCGAAAGATCCCGCAGCCGCTCGCGAACGCACTCAGAAAGCTCGCGAGTTTGTCATGCAGCGTCAGTCAGAAACGATGCTGGTACTCAAAAGCACGTTAACAAAGTAATGTCGCCAGGAGAGAACTTGATCCCTGTCGGGTTTCTGACTTCTCAGTAGTCAAGGTCATCTTCATCCGCATCTTCAATGACGGCTTTCTCCATGAATTCCGTCAGGCTCGCGGCAACGACTTTGACTTCTCCGGACTTCGAATAGTCCGGGCAAAATTTCCAGACTGAGTATCCTTCGTCCGGATTCACAACCAAGAAGTCCTCGTTGTCAGTTGCGAGGACCAAACAGCGCTCGAGCTTCTCATACGGGAACGGCTTGCCGGCAGGTCCCTTTGCGGCGGCGAGCCCCATCGACCGATACATGGCCACAAAGCCAACCATCATGCCAATATGAGTCGACGTGATCTTGTTGACTCGCGTCGTCTCCTGCAGTTCTTCTTCTGTCCAGAACTGCCATTCATTCTTTTGGAATCGGACAACATGCAACTCCGGGAGCTTTCTCAGCCACTGCAAATAGTCTGATGGTAAAGCAGGATTGCCGTTCGTCATGCTGATTGTTCCATTGCACAATTTGTTATTTCATCCGACAGACTCGGTGTCCTCGTCCGAATCCCGATGTTGGTTTCGCGAAAACTCTCTCGCAACCTCACACATCCACACTTATTGCTGCGCGAAGAGTGATTCCTTCGGAGCCGTATAGCGAATTGCGAGATGCGGAGTTTCCAAACGTACCTGCCCTTTGCCAACTGATTGGACCCCGGCTTCTACAAGTCCCGTTGTCAGGAGAGTTCGCTCAAGGGGACATGGCGATTTTCCCTTCATAAACGTGGCTTCCGCTTTCGCCATGAGTTCTGCGGAATACATGACGTTCGGTACCGGCGGCAGATAAAACAGCGTCGAGAGCGGTTTGGACTCATTCTTCAATTTCGCGGCAAACGTAAAGTCCGCGACGAGCCCATTCATCAGCAGCATCGTCGCTTTTGTGCCGTCGATATACTCAATGCGATAGGCCACGGGTTCCTTGACCCATTCCTGCATTTGCTGCCGAGTCGGATAGCGATGACTAAACGATTCAGGCTGAGCCAGCGTTTGGCACCGAGACAAACAGGCGTGAAACAACGACGAGTCCCAGCCTCCGGCCGACCACGATCCGGAATCCATCGCCTTCCAGAACTCATCGCCCTTCAGTCCATGAACTGCGGCCACACCCGTCTCGCCGCCTTTTCGCCGCTCGGCCATGCATTGAATGACTTCCAGGGCATGGAAGTCATAACTATCCATGCCGCCCATGGCGAGACACATCAATTCTTCAACTTCGGCACCATAAGGCATGTCGATTGATGGCATCCGCCACGTGCCTGGCAGAGAAGACCCTGCAGCAAACGCAAAGTTCAACTCCTTCGAAAGATCATACATCTCCTTCGCCCAGTCCCACTTCCATGACAGGTGCTTATCGTTGAAGACGGGAGCAGATCGACCGTCCTTGCGAAAAACATCCGTCACCTGCTTGAACAGCTCATAGCGAGGATACTTCGTCTGGCCATACTCGCTGAGTTCGTACTTTCCGTGTTCACCGATCAGTAACACAGCGTCAACAGCCAGTTCATTCCCACCACATCGCAGCGCCTCGGCGACAGTCTTGTAGATTGGGAAGCCAAACTCCTCCGAGCGTTTACGGCTGAGATCGTTCTCCGGAAACTGATCCACATAGGCCGAAACAACATCCAGCTCAGGCTTATGCCATTCACCATGAATTGGATATCCAACGAGGAAGCGTTCAGCCATATGCCAGGCGTGCGAATGATATCGCCACTCGGTCGTGACAACGGCCAATCGCTTGCGTGCAGTGCTCTGAAATGGGCCTGCTGCGGATATCGATGGCTGTAGAAAACAGCTCGAAAGTAATCCCGCTCCCGACGCTGCCAGGAAACCTCGTCGACTGGTCATCGCTTCTCTCCCCCACGTTTTCTGATTTCTGAGCGAAGCCAACAGCTTCACCGGGAGAGCATCTTGCACCGCGACCAATGCCGCGACAAGTCAGACGCGTTGATTTGGCTTCAATTGCTTCCGTCGCGCGCCCAAGCGGAGCAAATAACTGGCAGCGACAAGGTTATCTCTGCGCGTCTGCAAACTTGAAGATCTCCAGTCCGAAACGACGGCCTTTACGGAACTCAACGGGATTGAGTTCATTGTCGCCAGACGAAACGCCACCGGGTTTCAGGGAATCGTCGGTGACTGGAATTCCGACATTGATGCATCCGGGCGTTCCTTCGCGAGTGATGAACAGGAATGGTGCGTGTTTTTGAGCGTCGACCTTTGCAGAATCCGCGTCGCGATGGAGCAGCCATTCGTCCGGAACAGGGCGACCGTTGGCCTGCAGTTCGTTGACGGTGAATTTCGCCGGCAGAGATTTCCAGCGGGCGTCTTCGAGCTGCCATGCCTTTAGACCGATGGTCCGAAAGGCATAGACGGACTTTCCATCGCTGTCCGTGAATTCATCGCCCATCAGATCAAAACCTTCGCCTGCGGCCCACTGAATCAGTTCGGTCATATCATCCGCGGACAGTGAATCACGTCGCCATTTTTCAGGCACGTTTGCACGACGACTGGTATCGAGATCCAGCAGTTGCGAAGGGAATTCGGGGACGCTACTCGTTCGAATTGACAACAGCATGTCGTTGCTGCTACCTGTGTCTGTCGTGAGACTGACATCCAAAGGAATGCTGAATGTGCCTGAATCAGGCAGGGGAGCAAGATTCACTTTTTGATACGCTCGATCGTCTATGTCATTAGAACCAGTCTGCTCCCACCAATCACGCCACCGAGTCGCGGCCTGGTGGAACAGAAGTTCTTTGGCATGAATCTGCGACGGTAAACCGGTACGAAAGACAGTGTACAGTCCGAAGTCATTGAAATTCTGTCCCGAAAATCTCTGCAATCCTCCAAAGACTTCCCGAACTGAACGACCGATGCCAAATTCGTTTGCGTAATCCGTTTCATCAAGGTCATTTTTCTGCATGAATTTCCGCAGCGTTTCGTCATTTTCTATCCGACACCCCATGTCGGATCCTGATGGTCGAAGTGTCTTCGGAATAGCTCGAATCAACGCGGGCACCGCTCGCTTATCACCATTCGCGCGGAGTACAAAAGCCATGCAGCGCATCATGCGTTCATCGTTGGTTGCGTCCAGCTCGTCGATCAATTCCGGCAGGGCATCGGGGCCCAGGTTGACGATCTCTCGAAGCAACTTTGCCCATGGTTCAAGAAACGCCTGAGGACCGGAATTCATTTCTTCAAGTTCATTCAGCAGTCGACCTGTTGGTGTATCGCGGCGAACTCGGGATGGAACCTTCGGTGAATCTCCCACCTTGGTTTTCGCGGGCTGCGGCGACGTGTTCCTGGAAGAATTGGTGCGACGGAATTGTCCTGCTTCGGTATCCGTCGCCTGATCTTCAAGCATCGCCTCTCGACGCAGGCGATCAGCGAGGGCTTCATCTTCGTCTGTCCCGTGGAAAGATCTCTGGCTGCTCCCATCTTTCCCGCCAAGATTCAGTTCGATTTCCTCACCGTCTCCGACATCCACGTAGGCTGCTGAATCGCCTCCCATCACGTAAAGATAGTTTCGTCCGGGAGCCACATGAATCCGAAAGGAACTGTCTTCGTTAATGGGTGCACTGGTGACTGCAGCACCAGTTCGGGGACGGGCCGGTCCTTGGTGACCTATTTCGTTCGCATACTTTGCTGGAATCGGCGCAGGGTCACCGGACGCCGTCAACACTCGCCCCTTCACCCATCCGCCACGAACCATACGAATATCATGCCCGATTGTGCGAATACCCGGTTCAGCTTTCAACGCTTTGATTGCCAGTGGCATCCGATCAGCCTGAATTGCCCAGATGTTGTAATGGTCGCGAGTGACTCGCAGCGTATACCGTCCAGCATCATCTGTTCTCACTTCGAACGAACCATATCGAGCAACTTCCCTGGGCTTGTACGATCGCATTCGGGACAGGCTTGCCGGTCACAATATCGACCACATGACCTTCGACAATCGCCGGAGGCTGTAGAGTAATGTCAACGACTTGCGGCAGGGCCGTGCACGTTGCCTGTGTTGCCGGAAAATCCGGATGAACGACACGGAAAAACATCTTTGAGACCTGAGTTCCGGTGCCCGACTTCTCATCCGCAGTCTTTGAAGCTTCAGAATTCCATGGCACCAGATCATTGATCTCGTAGCGTCCTGTTTCATCGGTCGTTGCGCTCTGACATCCGGCGATCGGATGACCAGTCGCATTGAGGGCATAAACGGTCGCTCCCTGTACTGGAACTCCGTTTCTATCAATGACAATACCGCTGAGCGTTGAGGGGTCATCCCGCAGGGGCAGCGTCAATCCTTCAATCGCGTTGTCATGCAACTCAAGGATTCCAGTGGTAGTTGAATGTCCGGCCGCTGAAACAACCATCAGAAGATAACGATTGGCGTTCTCCTGATGATCCAAAGTTGAAAGTTCCAAATCGAAAAACTCAAACCGCCCTTCCCCGTTCGCCAGCGTCTCCGCGAGCAGTAGCGGTTCATTACCATCGCTGTTCAAGAGAAACACACGAACTCGAGCCATCACGGGAGCGTCGGAATCCCCAACTCGACAGACCCCGCTGACCTTCAGTCTTGAAATCGATTTTTTGGGATCAGGCTTGTCAACCTCAGCGTCTGGTTCCTGGTCCGCTGCACCACCCATGATCTGGTTTTTGGTATTAGCGACAGTATCTTCAGGAACCGTGTCGTCTGATCTGACAGTGACAGACTGTTCGCCATCTTTCGTCTGAACAGCAGATGCACCGCCGACCATCAGGCAAAAAACACACATCGTACAGACGATCGCGATGGTCCATCGCTTCTTCGTTTGTACCATCGTATTTCTCCGGGGATTCAGCAACTCTGTAATTCGATCTTCAAGACTCCATTGGCGACCGAACAGGCCCAGCAAGGACAACGCTGGGCGCACGGCTCCACAACGTTCAGTCAGTTCAAGTAACGTATGAGCGAACTCAGCCGCGTCCGAATGCTTCAGCACATAGTTATCACAAACTTCTTCGCGCGATCTCGATAGCAGGCGGTTCATCAGCAAAACGCCGGGATGAAACCACCAGACGATTGCCGCAATCTGCTGCAGCGGGTGTATCCAGTGATCGCGACGAACCACATGGGCACATTCATGAATCAGCACACTTGCCAAGTCGTTTTCCGAAAGCTCTTCGATGAGAGATGCCGGAAGCACGACAGTCGGCCGAGTAAACCCCACGACAACCGGCGTCGGCATTTTTGTGCTCGTGACAATTTGCGGCAGTTGCTGAATTCCGAATGTCGCACACAGACGCCAAATGACAGACGACGGAAGCCGATCCGGTGGCAATACGACAACACAACTGAGCGCCGCAAGCACTTGCCGCCGCCTTTTCATCAACCGAACAGCACACGCGACCGAACCAGAACACCATAGAAACATCGCAGTGATGAACAACCATTGCTGCCAATTATGCGACTGGCGACTTGCGCCTGCTGTCATCGCTGCAGTCCGTACACCGGCGACACGAGTTATTGACGGAGTCAATCTCTCGCCCGCCGTTGAGGCAACAGGATCCGGCACTAAACCCGCCTCATTCGACACTTCGACGGTTTTTGGATCACTCCAATTTGCTGCGTCGGTAATGCCTGATGTGGAGGACGGGGCACTCAACGCATCGTCGTCAACGAACAGACTCGTTCGTGCATCAAACGGAGGTTCCTGGCTCGACTCCACAACCGACGGGCGAACTGATTCGTTCGTCGGTATTGCCAACGAATGCCACCTCAGCGGAAGCAGCCACGTCGCCAGCGGACTCAGCATCACAAGCATCAGCGCCGAGAATGAAATTGTGTGACGCGCTGCCGCTCGATGCTGCGCGACGAGGCTCATTATGATCGCCACAATCGTGACGACAGTCACCTGAATCACCCACAGCAATACAACGAGGGCATCGTCATCATGACTGCTTTCCTTTCGACTGGCTGATCATTTTGCGAATGCGGGCCGACTCTTCCGGAGTGACGGTTCCCTGATTCAGCAGAGCCAGCACAAGTCCCTCTGCGGATCCATCAAATACGGTGTCGATCATCCGTCTTACACATTGTTGCTGAGTCAGCTCGCGCGATACCGTTGCTGAAAACAGCACGTTGCCATCTTTGACTGCCCGCTTCAGCCAGCCCTTTTCTTCCAGTCGCACGATGAGCGTGTGAACCGTGTTGCGGCTGATCCCCCGCCGCTCTTCCAGCACTTTCCACACATCCGATGATGTGCAACTGCCATGATCCCATACCACTGTCATGACCTCATGCTGCACATCCGACAGCACAGGCAGATCATCTTCTGACATCGTCATGTCTCCGTTCAGCCCACTGAACTTACCTGTCGCGGAATCCAGACCAGACTTGACCCGCGCCCTAAGCGCCTACATCTGTCGTAATCAGCAATGAGCAATGTTTACTACAGTCGTAGGCGCTTTGCAAGGGCAGTTGAAAATAATTGCTATGCCGGTGGCTCTGACGGAGAGATGCAACGCCATCTCTGTGCCCAATACCAAGAACGTTCTCGACGAATTGGCTATACTACGCGACTGAAGTCACCGCCACAAACCAAGTTGACCACTCATTGGGATCGTGCGTTGACAGAGGACAGATTTCGGCATGTTGCTAAGATTTGCAGCCGATCGACTTTCTGCCTCTGCCGAGAATTCTGATGACCCGTGTGCTAGTGCTGGTGCCAACCGAGTTTGAACTACGGAAACTGCAGCCTTTAATTGCTGACTCCGTGGCTGAAGCAAACGGCATTATCATGACGTGTGGGTTTGGCCCAATTGTCGCTGGGGTCACGACAGCTCAATTACTGGCTAAAGTTACCCCGACAAAGGTTGTACTGGCTGGAATTTCCGGAGCGATCGGGCCGCGATTCTCAATCGGTACAGCCGCCAGTTTTTCTCAGGTGGCCTGTTACGGTATCGGGGCGGGCAGCGGTTCGGAATTTCAGACGGCGAGTGAACTCGGCTGGACTCGCTGGAATGAAGCAACGGCAACTCACGGATCGCAGGATATTCTTGAGTTGGGCAGCAATCCGGCTTCGTTTCGATCATGGCGCAGCGATTCAATAGCAGACTCCGGAGAAGCTTCCAACGACTTCATCGACGAACCTCTTCTGCTCACTGTTTGTGCTGCGTCGGCGAATTCGACAGATGTTGCGGATCGACTCAAAACATTTCCGCAGGCCGCTGCGGAGGATATGGAAGCCTATGCCGTGGCAGTGGCGTGCCGCATGGCGAATGTTCCTCTGACCGTGATTCGAGGCATCTCAAATATCGCAGGCGATCGTAACAAAGCTCACTGGGATGTTGATGCGGCCCTCAAAGCGGTCTCAACGTGGTTCACACCGGATAATCTTTTATGACGACAATTCATCTGGGCATCTCAACGTGCCCAAACGACACATTTGCATTCCATGGCCTGCTGACTCGCAGCGTGGATTGGCGAGGTCTCAACTTTGACGTTGAACTCATCGATATCCAGCAGCTCAATGATCGGCTGTTTGCAGGCGAATTTGATGTCGCAAAGACAAGCTTTCACGCTGCTCTGATGTTGGCTAAAGAAACCGTCGTGCTGCCATCTGGATCTGCTCTGGGATTTGGCGTCGGCCCGCTGTTGCTGTCGGCTGGCAAAGGTGACCAACCGACGAATTCGAATCAGGTGACGCTGTGTCCGGGAAAAGACACGACGGCGTCGCTGCTGTTTCAGTTGTTCTATCCGTCAACGACTCAGATCCGACACGTGGTATTTTCTGAGATCATGCCGGACCTGAAGAACAAAAAGGCGGACTTCGGAGTTTGTATTCACGAAGGCCGCTTCACATGGCAAAACGAAGGGCTCGGGCTGGTTGAAGATCTGGGCACTCGCTGGGAAAAAGAAACAGCCTGCCCCCTGCCCCTCGGCGGCATCGTCGCTCGACGCAGTCTTGGTACAGATACCATCGCCACAGTTCAGGCCGTCATTCACGATTCTCTGAAGCTGGCTCTCGCAAATCCCGGAGTGGCTCTGCCGACGATGCGAAAACATGCTCAGGAGTTCGACGATGACGTCCTGATGAGGCATGTCGATCTCTACGTCAACGACTGGACGGTTGAGCTGGCCACAGTCGGAGAGAACGCGTTGAATGAGCTGTCACGAAGGGCTCAGAAGATTGGCCTTCTGCCTCACAACAGCCCTGCTCTGCAGATCTTCACAGGATCGTTGTAGAACGCTCTCAGCGTTTCTTCCTGGGCGCAGACTTTTGTGACTTGGCTCGATCTTTGGAATGTTCATTCACCATATTGTCCAGCTCAGCAAGCCCCAGAGCGATCTTCTTAAAGAAGGAAGCATCGTGCCGGACGAGAATGAACCGTGGATGATGAATCCAGAGTTCTCGCAAGCGGCGGTCGACTTCAATCGCCTGTTCCAGCGATTCGTTGCGGATCGGATTCCCACCTTCAATGGTCAACCCACCCACCGCCGCACTTTCGAAGAAGATGACGCCGTCATAGCGGGCCAGTTCTGCTTCAAACGTGGTATTCAGGGAAGCGAAAAATTCCTCCGGCGGCTCCGGACAATATGCTGCACCATCCACCGTACCACGATCACATAACAGAATCCGGTCCGGATAAAGAAACGATTGAACATCTTCCAGTTGCCGCTGCACATGGTAGATCGCCTGCTGCGCCGCTGCGGCCGCTAGAGGCTGCGTGCTGCGAGGAAACCCACCGGAAAACAGCAACGTGGCGGACTCCGGAACAACGACGACTTTGTCGCCAATCTCTCGTCGAAACAGATCGGCCGCCGTTGTCTTGCCTCCGCCCGGACCACCGGTCAGCACAATTCGACATCGACGCTTGCGTTCTCGAGTCAACTGCCGCATGAGCCATTCATTCTGCTCGTCGCTGAGCAGAGATCCGGAATCTTCTCCACGCGTGTTCGACTTACGGACCGGATTCTTCATGGTGCTGTTTCCATACTTGTCGCGACGAGCGATGAATCAACATCGCCCCGATGAGCGATAGGCCCGTCGATATTGCCAGAAACCAGGCGGGCAGATGTGTTTCGTTCTTTACTGCCAGATCCAGACCCAGACGAGCCAGCAACGGCTGCAATTCCGTCAGCGTCAGCAACAGACCATTGCTGACCGCATGCATCACAATACCCGGAAAGATGCTGCCCGTGGAAAGTCTGATCCAGCCCAGAACAAACCCCAGCATAAACGTCGCAGGAAATCGCTCCAGCGTCAGCGACTGATCGACAACCACATGAAACGCTGCAAACAAAAATGTGCTGGTGAATAAGGCCGACTTCCATCTCTCAGAGCGACCAATTAAAGCACTCATCAGAAACCCGCGAAAGAACAACTCTTCACAGATTGCAGGAATCACCGCCAACGTAAGCAGTCGTAACAGAAGAGGCGTCTCCTGAGTCAACCGCTGTGCCAGCTCCTGCAACTTGGGATTGCTCAACAACTTGGTCCAGGCTGCGGTCCCCTTCCCCAACAGCAGTGCCTCATAGCTTAACGTCCACAGAGTCGCCCCCAGCAGAACTGCCCCGAACAATGCAAGAGGCGAAAAGCTGCGGATGGCATAGGCGGATGTGGCCCGAACTCGATTCCACGTCGTCAGCAGCACAGGGAAAATTGTGAAAAGCAACAGAGTCATCAGACCAGAAAGTACCAGCTGGCCGGAAAGATTCAGGGGATCAACCAGACGACCACGCATTCCGGCGAGCACAATAAAGGCCGGAAGCAAGGCCAGCAGATAGCCGATCCCCATTGCCCGAGACACATCATTGGTCAGTTCAACCGGTCGCTTGCTCAGACTGCCTCCACCACTGTTGTTGGCGAACAGAACAGAGTCACTTCCAAAGACATTCGCTGCAAGACGCAGCGCCAGAACCGTGTAAGTCAGAGTCGCGGCCAGCGTGATGACAAAGAGATGCGGCGCCGCAATCCCCTGAAACAGTTCTTTTCCCAGCAGGACAATGTTGACCAGAGGAAGCAATGCCAGACCAATCGTCAGACGGACACCCGGCATTAAACTTAGGATGCCCGGAGCCAATGAAACCAGCATCAGCGGAATCAACCATGCCTGAGCTTCCCGGAAACTTCTGGCGAAACTGGTAATGCTCAACAGCGCTGCAGAGAAAAATGAAGCGAAGACAACCAGCAAGGATAAGACCTGCAGGAACATTCCGATCGATGCGCCTTCTCCCAGGATGACTCGATCAAAGCCAGTCCCATACAGAGTCAGAATCATGGCCGTCAGATTGATGATGGCTGTCAGCACCGCCACGGTGAAGACCGCGATGAATTTACCGGTCAGTAAGTTTCGACGAGAAACCGGAGCAGCTATCAGCATCTCCAGAGTTCCCCGTTCGCGTTCACCGGCGGTCAGATCAATTGCCGGATAGACGGCACCGGTCATTGTCATCAGCACCAGCATCAATGGCACAAACGCGCTGAGCGGTGACTCTTTCGGTCCGCTCGACTGCAACGAAACTCGCGATATGGCTGGCATGACCTGTCGGCCGAATCGAGTCTGGTCCAGCACTGCACGAACGTATTCATCTCGAAACGCGGAGATGCGACGAACGGCCTCGGTGGCTGCTTTTGTACTAAACGCATCGCCCTGCCGAGCGATGATTCGGATTTCGCCCTGCGTGACAAGGCCCGTTGCAGAATCCTGTTGGGGCAGCGTTTCCAGAATAGCGATGTCCGCGATTCCGTTTCTGACGATCGCTTCAAGATCTGTTCCCGGTGGCTGAATATACTTCTCCAACCGGATTGTGGTCTCAACGCCATCAATCGAGTTCTGCCCGTCGGGAAGTTTTCCTTCCAACAGTTGCTTTGTCAGATCTTCAAGACGAGCCTGGGAACTATCGGATTTCTGATTCTTCGCGGGGTCTTCTGAATCTCCCGACTTTGTCGCGTCATCAGTGCTTGTCTTAACGACTGTTCCGCCAGCATTCTGCTCAGCCTCCGGATCCGCAAACAATGATTGCAGTCCGGGAGAAAGCGTCTGATCAACAACGACTGCGGCCGCTGGAGCATTCAGATCGATTCGCGAAACAGCAAACTTCTGAACAACAGAACCCAACAACGGATAAACGATCAGAGGCATCACAATAAGCGTTGCGAGCGTTCTACGATCTCGCAGAGATTCTCGAAGTTCTTTTCGCGCAAGCCTGGAGATTTTCCGCAGCGTGTTTGAAAAACCTGACACGGGCGCCGATATCGGGGCCGACGGAACGGGAGACTTCTGAGATTCGACTGATTCCTCTTTCACGCGACTACAGCTTTCCGGCAGATGTTTCAGGAGCCAGCAGCGATGATGAGTCACGGTCGATCTGCTGTTCGCGCGCCATCAGGTCGAGAAACATGTCCGTCAGAGATTCACGCCCCGTCACGCTCCGCAGTTCATCAAGTGTTCCCTCAAGCTGCAGTCGACCACGAAACATCAGACCAAAACGATTGCACAGGCGCTGCGCCTCATCTAATCGATGAGTACAAAAGATGACGGCTTTGCCAATCTCTTTCAGATGAGACGTAAAATCAAAGATGCGTTTGCTTCCCACGATATCAAGTCCGCGGGTCGGTTCGTCCATCAGCACAACCGGAGGATCATGCATCAGAGATCGTGCCAGATTGACTCGCTGCTGCTGACCAGTACTCATCCCTGCACATTGGCGATCCATGAACTTTCGCAGCTCGAACAAGTCAGCCAGTTGCTCCACTCGAGCGGCAGCAGCAGCAGCCGGAACATCGTACAAGTCAGCAAAGTAGTGCATCAGTTCTCTCGGCGTTAGCCACTGATACAAGCCCGCACTGGCTGAGACCAGCGCCATGTTGCGTTTGACGTCTTCGGGAAACTTCGCGACATCAAAGCCAGCAATGCGAGCGGTCCCGGATGTCGGCTTGAGCAATCCCAGCATCATACGAAGCGTTGTTGTCTTGCCTGCGCCGTTTGCTCCGAGAAGTCCGTAGACCTCGCCTGCACTCACCTGCATGGTGACGCCATTGACCGCTAAGACATCACCAGCCGCAGTAGGAAATCGTTTGACCAGATCTCGCACGTCAATGACAGCGTCTGTTCGCCCTTCGCTGTCTGACATCGCCATGAGAATTTGCGGCCTTAAGAATAGGAGAGACCTGGAACGATCAATCGAACGCAGTGTCGTACGTCGCAATGCTCACGATTCGTTAAGCATTCTTGGGATTTCCGGCATTGAAATCCAATCGGGGAGCCAGTTTTTTGAGGCGGAATTTCCGGAGGTTTCACCACTTGACCATCCTTGTAGAACACTCATATCGAGGAGTGGCTACTAAAAGCCGTGCCCAAACAGGAATCTGAAATCGTCCAGGAGTTCGAATTTGGGGGACGCTTTTTCGACCGACATTATTGTCACGACGAGCCGCCAGAGTGTTTTCCTCGGATCGTGGTCGGTACAATTTTTGGCGCGGCGTAGAACGTAAACGCCTCATTCGAATTCCTGAATCAATGACTTCTTCTCCACAGATCTGGTGTAGCCATGAGCAGTAGAAATTCTCAGTCTCGCAGACAATTCCTGGGACGTTCAGCCGCCGCGCTTTCCGCGCCGTGGATTCTGCCAGCCCATGTGCTCGGTCGAGACGGAGCCGTTGCGCCCAGTGAAAAAATCACTTTGGGCGTCATCGGTATCGGCCCACGATGTACTTATGACCTTCAAGCGATGCTGGGACTTCCCGATGTCCAGTGCGTTGCGATCGCCGACGTGCAGGCCAGCCGTCGTGATGCCGGAAAGGCACTTGTCGACAAGCATTATGGCAGCACTGACTGCAAGCTCTACGGGGACTTCCGTGAACTGCTCGATCGCAAAGATATCGACGCTGTCCTGATTGCCACCGGCGATCGCTGGCATGCGACGGCCTCCATGTTGGCGGCTCAGGCCGGCAAAGACGTTTACAGCGAAAAGCCGTGCGGTCTGACGATTGAACTTTGCCAGCAGCTGGCCGACACGATGAAGGCCACCGGCCGAATTTTCCAGGCTGGTACTCAGCGCCGAAGCGTGCCGAACTTCCAGCAGGCTGTGCAGCTCGCCCAGACCGGAAAACTTGGCAAACTGCAGACGATGTATGCATCCGTCTATGTGCCAACTTTGGACATCAGCTGGCTGCCTGGCGAGCCAACTCCGGCCAAGAGCGTTTGCGATTGGAACATGTGGCTCGGCCCAGCCGTCTGGCGTCCTTACAACAGCCAGTATGTCGTTGGCAAATGGCGTGGCTACTACGACTTTGACTCCGGTGCTCGAATTCTTGACTGGGGCGCACATACAGTCGACCTCTGCCAGTGGGCCAATCAGGCTGATGGGACAGCTCCGATTTCCTATGAGCCGTCGGATGCAGGGATTACCTGCAAGTATGAAAACGGCGTGACTCTATTTCTGGATTTTCTCGCCACTCCATTTGGCGATCGCAGTCCAAACTGGCACACGCAACTCGGCACTTGCCCAGTTAAGTTTGTGGGTGATGAAGGTTCAATTGAAACGGGTGACAGCGGCGAGACGGAAGTCTCTTCTGTTGCACTTCGCAAGGAATTGCAGGAGTCCGCAGGCAAGGTCAAGGGCCTTGACGTCACAGCACATGCCCGCAACTTCTTTGACTCAATCAAGACTCGTAAGCCGACCGTGGCGAATGCAGAAGTTATGAGGAACTCTCATATCGCCTGCCATGCCGCCGCGTTGTCCTGGATTCTGAAACGCAAGCTGACATTCGATCCGGTGAAGCAGGAGTTTATTGGCGACGAAGAAGCCAACGGCCTGCGATCACGACCAGCTCGAAACTGGGCCTGATAAGATCGGTTGGTGATTCGGGACCAAACAGACTTCGAACCGACTTCTACAAGGGCCGCGACAACATCCGTTTGTCGCGGCCCTGTTGATTAAAGAATCCGTTACACAGATCTGCTTCACAACTCCCATGAGGTGAACTCCATGGCCATACTGGTTCCATCGCCGACTCGCATCGAAGCTCCCGGTCATCCGCCAAAGACGATCGAAGAATACATCGGTCGAGTAAACTCCGGAACAAAAGACGTCAGCATCGCTCGGATGGTAAGTCCGTGTGGCTGGAGCGAACCCGGGCAGACTCCGGAATTCGACGAATACACCGTGGTGCTTCGAGGCCAACTGCGTGTGGAAACACGAGAAACCGTATACGACGTGGCTGCAGGTCAGGCGATTATCGTAACGTGCGGTGAGTGGGTGCGTTACAGCTCACCGGCCGATGGCGGAGCAGAATACATTGCTGTCTGTCTGCCGGCATTTTCTCCTGACACGGTTCATCGCGAAGACTCACCGAATTCCTGAGCCGCACTTCTGCGGCACGGTTGTTTTCCTTGCCGAAACCCATCACATCCTGAAGAACACTATTTCTTCCGCGGACTTCTTTCAGCCTCACTCAGTACAGCAGCCTGAATTCTGGAAACTGACCTATGCACTGCAATCCTGCTTACAACATCAAGGGCCTGGCTCTGTCGTTTATGGCTGCCGCCCTTGTCGGCTGTGGAGACTCCAACACTCCGACAGCACCTGACGGAGAAATGTCGACTCAGGATCTAAATCATGTCGCGGCCTCTCCAGCCGATGCAGAGGCACTCGTGAAGGCCGTCGAGAAGGCTGTTGCTCACCAGGACGTCAATGCGTTCAATGCGATTATCGACGAGAACCGCATGGTTGACCGAATTCTGGCGGGGCTTGATCTGAAGCAGGGTTTTCGCAATGGTTTCATGCAGGGCATGAAAGAGGGCGGTGGCCTCTCGAGCCTCTCGAATGAAATTATCGGCACTGTTCAGAATGGCGGCGACTACACGTTCGTCCGAATGGTCAAGCATGAAGAAGAAGTGCGTCCGCTGTTCCGCCTTGTCCTCGCGGAATCAGCCGGCATCAACTATCACGAACTGGTTGTCAGCGTTGATGCCAATAAACAACCACGGATCGCAGACATCCACGTCCACCTGAGCGGAGAGATGCTGTCGCAGAGCATCCGACGTCTTGTGTTGCCGGCCGTTGCCGCAGAAAACGCCGGAATCCTGGCCCGGTTGTCCGGAGCGGAGTCTGAATACCTGAATCATATTGAGAAGATGAAGGAGATCAACAACCTGTCGAAAGCTGAAAAGTATCAGGAAGCCATGGCGTTGTTCGCATCTCTTCCGGAAGCCATGCAAAAAGACAAGACCGTTCTGTTGTCAAAGCTGATTGTGGCTCAGAACGTCAACGACACAGAGTATTCGAAGGTCATTCAGGATCTTGAACGCTACTTCCCCAATGATACTTCTCGCGACTTTCGTGCTATGGATCTCCTGATTATGCAGGGGAAACACGAAGAACTGCTGAAAACCGTCGATCGATTATTGCAGATGATTCAGGATCCGTACCTGAATACGCTCAAGGTCGACAGCCTCTTGACTCTGAACCGCATGGACGAAGCTCGCAAAGCCATCGCGGAAGCCCGAACTGCGGCTCCGGATCGGATTGATGTCTATTGGGTTGAGGTCTCCATGCAGCTCAAGGCCAAAGACCATGCGGCAACCGCCGCGTTGCTGGATGAAATAGGAGAAAAATTCGGCATGGCCTTCGACGACCTGACATCAGTCCCCGAATACGCAGAATTTGCCGCCTCGGAGATCGGAAAGGAATGGATGTCTCGTCAGGCAGCCGCTTCGGAAGCACAACCAGCCATCCCTGAACCGCTGGCCACTCCGGAACCAACAAAGCCTCAGTAACGTTTCGGCTTTTGCATGAAACGTCGACTGCAGCTCGGCGGTAAACGATTGAACCATCAACCGGTCCGCGTATAAGCCATTCATGCTTACAGAAGCCAACGGTCCATCGAAGGCCGCAAGTGCTTCACTTCTGCAGAAACTGCACATCACTGGCACATTTGGCGATCACGAAATGGTCCGAGTGATTCTTTCTGCCGACTCATGATTGTGTGTCCGGTTGAAAATGCCGAAGGCAGGCAGACTCATACGAAACCTTCGAAATCCTTCTTCCATCGCTCTGGACAGCACGGAATAGCCTGCGATATCAACCCGCCCGCCCTGTGAAGCGAGACCGAAACTTCGAACCATGGAGATTCGGTTTCGCTTCATCGAGCAACCCGGCAGTGGCCGCCATGGATGGCAGCTACTGTCCCGGGAAGTGTGCTTTGTTCTGCGACAAAACAACTCGGCAGACAGTGGGTTCTTCATTCAGCGGGATTCGGCTTAAGCTGCCGAAGTGAATGAGAACTGCCTGACGCGATTCGGAACAAAGTGGTTGTCCAAACAAAATGGAAGAACCGAACGATGCTGCATCTGCAGTCTGAGGTTCACTCGAACACAACGGCAGTCTTTGCCGAAACACAACATTGAAGAATTCTCCGTAGGGGAACAAACAATTCATTGTTCGTGTATCGAATCTGACTGTTGCACAGGATCGGGTGATCTTCGGGGCTGTGACTGTCGATATTGACTGATACGAGTCAATATTGCTGCAGATGCACCTGCTGTTCGTCATGGAGGATTGAATGGCTACCAAGGTCAGTGAAGATGTTTCTGAAGTCTGGGTTACCTACAAGCAGGACCAGACGAATCAGGAACTGCGGAACCGTCTCATGGAGCGGTATCTGCCGCTGGTCAGATACAACGCGGAACGGGTATGGGCCAAACTACCCGAAGGCGTTGACCTGAACGATTTGATGTCAGCCGGAGTTTTCGGGCTGATGGACGCAATTGAAGCTTTCGACATGGACCGCGGGGTCAAGTTCGAAACCTATTGCGTACCGCGAATTCGTGGAGCGATGCTCGACGAACTCCGTACCATGGACTGGGTTCCTCGTCTGGTTCGCAGCAAAGCGAGCAAGGTTGAAGCGGCTCGCAAAGTGGTCGAAGCTCGAGTTGGACGCCCACCAACCGAAGCGGAAATCGCGGAGCAGATGAGTCTTTCGATTCAGGAATTCGAACGCCTCAAAGCAGAAGCCAGCGCGATCAATCTGGTGAGCCTCGAAAAGAAATGGTACGAAACCGACAGCTACAAAGACGTCCGTGAAGTGGACGTTGTTGAAGATGTCCGTTGCGAAGATCCGACTGAAGGCATCCAGAAAATGGATGTGATGAAGCTGGTCACCAAGGGCCTGAATCGCAACGAACGACTCATCATCATTCTTTATTACTATGAAGAACTGACGATGAAAGAAATCGGCAACACACTCGGTCTTTCAGAATCACGCGTCAGTCAGATGCACTCCAGCATCGTCGCCCGTCTGAAAGAACAACTGGATCGTCGCCGACCAGAATTCGGCTAGCCCTTAAAAGCTGCTGTCAATACAAATGCTATTCTCAAGCCCTCGTCATTCACCCGACGAGGGTTTTTTGTTGCGCGGATGAATCTGCTGTTGATCTGTGTTCGTTGGATCACCACAACCTTCGTTCCAGAAATATCCAGGGAAAGTGCCAAAATCTATTCGGGGCATTAACAACGATTGAGTTCGGAGCTCCAACCGGGGACAATCCTCGGAATAAAACTCGAGCACAAAAGCTAACTCCTCAAAAGGAGCCGGACAAATGACACGATCTCACTGCGGACGCTTTCGACGCCTGAACGGATCTCGACGAGAACTGCTCCAATCGGCGGCTTGCGGATTTGGCTCCGTCGCCGCCAGTTTTTTGTTGAACCAAAAGTTGGCAGGCAACGAGGCAGAGAAAACACGCAACGGAGAATTGGGCTCAAAGCCAACTCATTTTCCGCCCAAGGCCATGAGCGTCATCTTCCTGTACATGGACGGAGGTGTCTCGCAAGTCGATTCTTTCGACCCGAAACCTCGCCTGAACGAAGAACACGGCAAACCGTTCCCAACAAAAATTGAGCCCACTCAATTCAATAACATCGGGAATACTCTGGCCAGCCCATGGAAGTTTAAGCAGTACGGTCAAAGTGGAATCCCGGTCAGTGATTTGTTTCCTGAGACAGCTAAACACGTCGATGACATGGCCGTGATTCGCTCCATGACCAGCGGATTTCCGGAACACACCAATGCGAATTACTTCCTGCATACAGGTTCAGGTCTGCAGGGACGTCCATCCATGGGAGCATGGTTCGGATACGGTCTGGGAACAGAGTGTGAAGATCTGCCACATTTTGTTGTGCTCAACGGTGGTCTGATTCCTCCGGGAGGTCTCGACAATTTCGGCAGCGGTTTTCTTCCCGCCAGTTATCAGGGTTCCGTCTTCGGGCTGGGCGATTCTCCTGTCTCCGACATTAAGCCTCGTGAGTCAAATGCTCAGTTGCAACGACGTAAACTGGAGTTGATTCGCAAGCTGGACCGGGCGACAGCCGAACAGTACGGCCACGATGATCAGGTTGAATCGGCAATTGTTAACTATGAGCTGGCCGCCAAAATGCAGTTGGCCGTGCCCGACTTGATGGATCTCAGCGGTGAAACGCGAGAGACCCAGGAAATGTATGGCATCTTTGATGAATTCCCGAATACACAGTCTTTCGGACGTGAATGCCTGCTGGCCCGTCGGCTTGTCGAACGTGGAGTGCGATTTATCGAACTAACCTGCCCAGGTGGAAACGGCGACCGCTGGGATCAGCATAGCAATCTGGTTGACGGACACACCAAGAATGCAAAATCCGTCGACAAGCCAATCAGCGGTCTTTTAACGGACCTCAAACAGCGAGGTCTTCTGCAGAGAACTCTTGTCGTATGGTCGGGAGAATTTGGCCGCACGCCATTCGCTCAGGGTTCTGACGGACGTGACCACAATCAATACGGTTTTTCCATGTGGATGGCCGGTGGCGGAATCAAAGGTGGAACGATTTACGGAGCCACTGATGAATTCGGTTACAAAGTCGTCGAAAACAAGGCCGAGATCCACGACATGCATGCCACGATGCTGCATTTGATGGGAATGGATCACGAGCGAGTGACCTACCGTTTTGGCGGCCGTGACATGCGTCTGACCGACGTCCATGGTGTCGTGCTCAAGGACGTGCTGAGCTGACTCAAATTCAGTGAGGAGTTCCGTCTCCTGGTGACATCGAACCCTGCATGAATAGACATTCCGACCGCCATTGCGTCAGAATCCGGGCTGACGACTCTGTGCATATCTTTAGAGGATTAAGTTATGTCTCCAAAGGCTGAGACAATTCCAGTTGACCATCAGGAGCGCGCGGCGCGGCTTGTGGAAGCGTGTCGAAGAATCCGTGAACAGGTGGGACGCATTGTTGTCGGACAGGAAGATGTCGTCGAACAGCTGCTGATCGCGATTCTGGCACGTGGACACTGTCTGCTGGAAGGTGTCCCGGGGCTGGCTAAGACACTCATGGTGAAATCCCTGGCGGAATCGATGAGTCTTTCGTTTCATCGCATCCAGTTTACTCCCGACCTGATGCCGGCCGACATCACCGGTACGGACATCATTCAGGAGAATCGAGAAACCGGGCACCGCGATCTGGTCTTCGACAAGGGTCCGATCTTTACGCAGATGCTGCTGGCGGATGAGATCAACCGAACTCCGCCCAAGACACAGGCCGCGTTGCTTGAGGCCATGCAGGAGCATGAAGTCACCGTCGGCGGAACAACCTATCGTCTTGATGAACCGTTCTTCGTACTGGCGACTCAGAACCCGATCGAACAGGAAGGCACTTACCCGCTGCCAGAAGCGCAGCGTGACCGATTTCTGTTCAATGTGATTGTGGACTATCCCAGCCGAGATGAAGAAGGCGAGATCATCGATCGCACAACCTCGACGATGTCGGCCAAACCACAGCCGGTCGTTTCCGGTGCTGAGATTATTGAGTACCAGCAAACTGTGCGGCTCGTTCCTCTGCCGGACCACGTCAAGAATTTCGTGCTGGATCTTGTGCGATCGGCCAGACCAAAAGATCCCACAACAGCGTCATGGGTTCGTGATTTGATTGACTGGGGACCAGGACCGCGAGCCTGTCAGCAACTTGTGCTGGCGGCTAAAGCTCGCGCGCTGCTGCATGGTCGCCACCATGTGACTCGCGATGACGCGGAAGCCCTGGCGTTCCCTGTTCTGCGACATCGCATCGTGCCGACGTTCAACGCCGAAGCAGAAGGCGTCAGTGTCGATGACATCATTCGGCGACTGTTGCGTGAATTGCCAAAAGCCTCGAAGCAATTGCTCTAAGCGATCAGCCGGAAAGATCTCATGGCACACGTATCAGACTTACTGTCAGGCGGCGATATCGCTCGATTCTCCAGCCTGCAGATTCTCGCCAAGGGAGTTGTCGAAGGCTTCTGTTCAGGGCTCCATCGTTCGCCTCACAAAGGCTTCAGCGTGGAGTTCAAGGAGCATCGGTCGTATGTTCCCGGCGACGATATTCGCACGATCGACTGGAAGCTGTTCGGTAAAACAGATCGACTCTATATTCGTGAATACGAAGAAGAAACGAACCTGCGTTGCACGATCCTGCTGGATTCCAGTGGCTCAATGGCTTACACCGGATCACGCAGCAACGGACTGAGCAAACACGCTTACGCTGTTCGTACGGCCGCTTGTCTGACTTATCTTCTGTTGCAGCAACAGGACAGTGTCGGACTTGTGACTTTTGACAAGCAGGTGCGTCGCTACATTCCTCCGCGAGCACGACCCAAACATCTGCAAGTGATCATCAACGAACTGACAGCTCAAAAGCCCGAGTTCGAAACGGAACTGGGCACCGTGTTTCACGAGATGGTCTCAAAGCTTCACCGCCGAGGCCTTGTTGTGATCATCTCGGACCTGTTTGGTGACGTCGATCAGCTTATGAAAGCATTGGCTCATTTTCGCCACTCAAATCATGAGATCCTGATCTTCCAGATCTGGGACCCGGATGAACTCGATTTTCCGTTCCGGCAATGGACTCAGTTCGCTTCGCTCGAATCAGCAACGAATCGGCATCTGGTAGACCCGGCCCAGATCCGTCGAGCTTATCTTGAGAAACTGGCTCAGTTCCGAGAGCAACTCACCAACGGCTGCAATCGGCATCGCATTAGTTTGGTTCCACTGACGACCGATCAGCCTCATGCGGACTCACTGGCCGCATTTCTTTCGTATCGGCGTAAGGGTCGCTGACAGGAAGTTGCTTTTGTCGATCCATTAACCGGTAGGCACGGTGGGCTGCTGACCTACTCGTTTAACGGCAAGCCGCAGGCGTCGTTGCCCGATTTCGCCCACGCCTGCGGCTCGCCGTTAAACGAAAACGCTACAGCGATCTCGACCTTAATCGACGAAATGAAACTCATTCAGCCCCAGCAGCGCTTGCAGGTAATCGTTCCAGCGGGCCGCTTGTTCCGCCTCAGACGCTGCACTGTCAGCTTGCAGGTACTGTGTTGAAAGCTCCAGTTCCTGAGCCGTGGGTTCACGAGTAAATAACAGCCGATAACAGGTCCGCAGTCGCTCTTGATGACTGTCGATCGGTTTCAGCCTTTCATAAAGGGCTGACGACTGTTGTTCCATCCACGCCGAATTCAGAACGAACAACTGCTGCAAGGGAGTCGTCGTCGGATCGCGTCGAGGGCTGTGAGAACTGGCTTCCGGAAAATCATGCATCCGCAACATCGGATGCAGTTCTTCTCTCTCCACCTTCACATAGATCGTGCGGCGCACGTTATTGAGATCATCAATTGGCTGTGAAGGACCTCCCATTTTCAGATCCAGTTTTCCACAGACAGCAAGCGTCGCGTCACGCCACATTTCGATATCCAGCCGACGACGATTTGATCTCCACAAGAAATGGTTGGCTGGATCGACAAGGTTACCATCTTCACGAAACGCAGCGGACTGTCGATAAGCTGCCGACAGAAGTATCTCGCGATGCAGCCATTTCAGGTCCCATCCATGACTTACAAACTCTGCGGCCAGATACTCCAGTAGCTCCGGATGTGTCGGCCGATCTCCCTGAGCACCAAAGTCGCTCGGAGTACGAACCAGTCCGGCATTGAAATGCTGATCCCAGATGCGATTTACGATGACTCTGGCAACGAGCCCCTGCGACTGCGTCAGTAGCGATTCAGCCAGTTCTGCTCGACCACTGCCCTGTGTGAATCGCGACTCTTCAACCGGTTGAAAGACTTTCAGAAAACGCCTCGGTACGACTTCACCGGGATTCGATGGATTACCGCGACGGAAAACCGGAAGATCTCGAAACTCACCCTCACGGTATTCAAGCCGAGTGCGATCGGCTCCATCCGGCTGTACATACAGACTAGCTTCACGCAATACGTGAGCCCACGGAAGTTCAACATTCGGATTCGCAGCCTTAAGATCAGCGATCTGCTTTTCAACAGCCTCTGCTTCAGGAGATTTTTGCTCTTTGAGTGGCTTCAGCTTAGCTTCCAGGTCTCTGATCTGTTGCCGAACAGCCTTCACCGCAGCCAATTCTGTTGCAGGCAAAAGTGGGCGTTCATCAAGTTGAGAACTCGCGAAGACGCCTGCCAGCCCGTAATAGTCCTGTGTCGAAATCGGATCAAACTTGTGGTCGTGACATCGAGCACAGGAGACGGTCAGTCCCAGAAACGTCCGAGAAACGGCATCGATCCGTTCGTCCCATTCATCGGCAACGATCTGCTCAATCACCGATGGAGCAAGGGCCAGTTCTTTCCAATAGGTTGGACTCAGGCCGATGAATCCGAGCGCCGCAAGATCGGCGGGCTGCGTTTCTGGAATCAGATCGGCGGCGAGTTGCAGGCGGAGAAACTGGTCGTAAGGCATATTCTGGTTGAACGCCTGAACGACCCAGTCACGATACATCCAACCTCGATCTGTCGGGCTTTGCCAGTCGGGAGTGAAATCCGTGTATCTCGCCAGATCCAGCCACACTCTGGCCCATCGCTCGCCGAAGTGGTGTGACGCGAGTAATCGATCAACAGCTTTTTCGGTCGCATCAGGCGACTGATCGTTGACGAACGTATCCAGCTCTTCAGGAGTTGGCGGCAAGCCAATAACATCAAATGTGAGCCGCCTTAGCAGCGTCGCGCGGTCAGCTTCCGGATTGGGAGCCAGCTTGTGCTCGCTCAACCGAGCAAGGATAAAGGCATCGAGAGGTCGATGAATCCAATCGCTTTCTCCCACGGAAGGAATTGGAGCCGAATTCAGAGGCTGAAACGACCAAAACTTACCCGCAGATTCATAGTCGATTTCATGTGTTGCCGGTCTGGGAGCCACTTTGTATTCCGGCAAAGCCGCTCCGTCATTGATCCACCGCTCGAACACAGCGATTTCTTCATCGGGCAGTTTGCCCTCCGGCGGCATTTGAAGTTCAGCATCGGTATAGCGAACCGTATGCAGCAGGAGACTCTTCGCAGGCTCGTTCATTGAGGTGATCATCCCTCGACTACCACCGGCCGCGATGCCTTCTGCCGTATCCAGAATCAGGCTTCCGTTGTCGGGCCCTTTTGCCGTCGAGTGACATTCATAACAGCGTTTAGCCAGCAAGGGTCGAACGACTGTTTCAAAGTACTCCAGCTTCGCCGGATCAGCCTGCGTGAGACTGGCACCGCTTGACTGGATTGCGACACCATCATCTGAAAGCACGATCCCGCAGAAGAACGAACTCGTGACGAAGATCCATCCGCACAAGTTGAGGAAAAAATGAGTTCCAGCGAGTTGCGACATAGGATCTCTGTCAAAGTCAAAACTGGACCGCGGACCTGAAACCATACATTGTCATCCTGAGAGAATCCCTCGAGGCCGACACTGAATGTTTTCACGACCAGTGTACCGCCATTCTATTTTGCCTGCGCGTTAGAACGCAAACTGCAGTTGAGAACTTCGTAATTGCTTACCTGATCACTCCTTGCAGCAGAGTCACCGCACACACTGCGTACTTCGGGATTCTCAGATCCGGCATATTCAAAAGGTGTATCCCGCCTGTTGCAGCGGCAGCGGAAGTTTATTGTTTTCGCGGCAAGTCTATCTGACAGCGTGCGATGACTTCGGGAGCCGTGCGCCCGGTTCTGCGCTGTGAGTTGCATTGCGTGAAGTAAGCATGCCAAAAGTGTTTCCTTCCGCCAGCCCAATCCAATCAAGGGCCTGAACTCACTTCATTAATTCCCAATTGCCTTGGCTGACGAGAGATTCACAATGCCGCGGAAAAGTCTGTCTTCGTTTCTGAATCTGTTCAAGTTCCGATTCCTTCAGAAGGAGTCGACTCGTCGCCGCAGGTCGCACAATCGTTTGATTGAAACTCGCGCCGTTGCGATGGAATCTCTGGAGGTCCTCGAGGATCGCACTCTGCTGAGCGTGTCCGTTACGCTGGCGACGACGTCATTGTCCGCATCAGAAACTGAGGTTGTGATCAATGGCTCAGGCTTCGACCCAATTGTTTCCAACAACAGCGTAACCCTTAACAGAGGAGCCGTCGGTGTCGTGACGGCCGCAACGGCGACGTCGTTAACCGTTACATTTACGACGGAGCCTTCCTCAGCAGGAAATCTGACTGCAGTCGTCACATCTAACAGTGTGAGCAGCGGCTCTCCTGTTCAGGTCGCCACGGTCATTCCCGACGTGATCAGCAACTCTGCGACCATCGGCGCCGACGCAACCACATTGCTGATCGATGGCGATGGCTTCGATACGACCGCTTCGAACAACACCGTTACATTTAATAACGGAGCTGTCGGTACAGTTGCATCAGCGACGGCCACTCAGCTGACCGTAACACTCACCACGGCCCCCACGACAGCCGGAGCATTGGATGCAACCGTCGTCACGAATGGTGCCAGTGGCACGGCAACACAAGTGGCTACTGTTGCGCCGGTAGTGACCAGCAGTACGGCGTTTCTTGCAGCAAACGCCACCTCAGTCATCATCGCAGGGTTGGGATTTGACACGACGCTGGCCAACGACGGAATTACGTTTGATAATGGAGCTGTTGGATCAATCACAGCGGCCACTTCAACCTCGTTAACTGTCAGCCTGACAACACGCCCGGTAACCGCAGGTAGTTTCACAGCTGTCGTAACCAGCAACGGTGTCAGCAGCGGTGCTCCTGTTCAAGTGGCACTCGTGACACCAGTCGTCACGTCGTCAACGGCTCAGGTGGCGGCAAATGCGTCGACCATCACCATTAACGGTTTTGGATTTGACCCAACCGTTGCCAACAATGCCGTCACTCTGAACAATAGTGCGGTAGGCACCATCACATCGGCAACACCGACATCGATGACAGTGTCGTTTTCAACGAAGCCTTCCACCGCAGGCAGCCTGACAGCGATTGTCACGACGAACAGCCAAAACAGCGGGAGCGCAACGCAAATTGCCGCGATCACTCCGGTGGTCACCAGCAGTACAGCAAGTCTCGCTGCCAATGCCTCTACGGTCGTGATTGCCGGCCTTGGTTTTGACACGACCGCTGCCAACAACTCCATCGTGTTCAGCAGTGGGGCGGTTGGGACGGTGATTTCGTCCACTGCGACATCAATGACGGTTGGATTCGATACCTCGCCCGACACGATGGGCAGTCTGACCGCAGTTGTCACCACAAACAGTCTCGGCAGTGGTTCGGGTGTGCAGGTTGCTAACGTCAAACCAGTGGTGACCACCAGCACTTCGAATCTTCTTGCCAACGCCTCTACGATGACAATCAGCGGCTTTGGATTTGATGCAACGACACCGTCAAATAACACAATTCAGTTCAACAACGGAGCCGTGGGAACCGTGACGGCGGCGACGGCCACCTCTTTAACGGTCAACTTCTCGACCAAACCTAAGGCCGCTGGAAGCCTGACGGCTATCGTGACAACGGGAGGACAGTCGAGTGGCACTGCGGTTCAGGTGGCCACCGTTAAACCTGTCATCACCAGCAGTACAGCGTCTCTGGCGGCAAGTTCCAATACTCTGACGATCAGTGGCTTTGGATTCGACCCGATCGCGTCCCGAAACACTGTAGTCTTGAATAACAGCGCAGTCGGTACAGTGACCTCTGCGACCAATACATCACTGACGGTTACATTCTCAACTCGCCCGGCCACAGCGGGCAGTATGACCGTTATCGCAACAACCAACAGCCAGAACAGTGGTTCTGCAGTACAAGTCGCGACAGTGACGCCCGTCGTTACAAGCAGCACGGCCAGCCTCCTGGCTAACGCATCAACGTTAACAATTAATGGATTTGGATTTGATCCAACGGCAGCAAACAACTCCGTGTCGCTGAACAACGGAGCGGTGGGTACGATCGCTTCTGCGACAGCGACAACACTCACGGTCACTCTCACGACAAAACCGTCGAAGGCGGGCAACCTGACGGCCATCGTCACGACAAACACGGAGACAAGTGGATCGTCCACTCAGGTCGCCACAGTGACTCCAGTGGTACTGGCTAACTCCGGAAACGTCCTCAGGGCTAGTGCAACAACACTGACGATTATCGGGAGTGGGTTTGACACAACACTGGCCAACAACGCAGTCACATTTAACAACGGAGCTGTCGGCTCGATCTCCGCGGCAACGGCAACAACGCTGACCGTATCGCTGACAACGCTGCCAACGACAGTTGGAAATCTGTCAGCCGTTGTTGTTACAAACAGCGTATCAAGTGGTGCATCGGTCGTGGTGGCATCCGTTATTCCATCCGTCACGGCCAGCACTTCAGGCCTCGCAGCAAACGCCAGTACGGTGACAATAACTGGTCTAGCTTTTAGTACGACCGCATCGCAAAACACTGTCGTATTCAACAATGGAGCCGTGGGCACTGTAACCGCCGCAACAGCAACATCTCTGACAGTCACGTTTTCCACTAAGCCTGCGGCTGCTGGCATTCTGACAGCCATCGTCACGACGAACAGCAAGTCCAGTGGAGCAGCGGTTCAGGTAGCAACGGTCACTCCCGTGATTACATCGGCCAGCACAAATCTGGCAGCCAATGCAAGTACTGTCTCGATCAGCGGTTTCGGATTTCATACGGTACCAAGCAGAAACGTAGTCACCTTCAATAACGGAGCGGTGGGGGTTGTGACTGCCGCAACTGCTACGTCGCTGACCGTTACGTTCTCCACCAAACCGGCTGCCGCAGGAACCCTCACCGCGTCGATTACTTCCAACAGCATCGTTGGCAGTTCGGGCGTCTCGATCGCACTTGTGAGACCGATTGTTACTACCAATACAACAGCTCGTTTGGCTGCGAACACCAGCACTCTGATCATCACGGGCGTTGGATTCTCCACCACCGCAGTCAACAACGCTGTAGTCTTCAACAATGGCGCTGTGGGGACTGTCACGGCGGCAACAGCCACGACTCTCACCATCAACCTGACAACCGCCCCCACTTCGGCTGGCAGTTTGACGGCGATCGTCACAACGAACAGTCAGAGCAGCGGAGCGGCCGTGCAGGTCTCCACCGTTGTGCCTGTCGTGACGAGCAGCACTGCGAGTCTGCTTGCTGACGACACAACGCTGTCCATCAGCGGGTTCGGTTTCGACACTGCCGCCGCCAACAACACAGTTGTCTTCAACAACGGTGCAGTGGGGACCGTCACTGCCGCAACAACGACATCACTGACAGTTACGTTCAGTACGAAACCAACATCACCTGTTGCGTTGACGGCAATTGTCACCAGCAATAGCGTCAACAGCGGTGCGGCAATTCAGGTAGCAACCGTCTTCCCGGTGGTCACAAGCAGTACAACCACAGTTGCTGCAAATGCCACCTCCGTTACTATCAGCGGATTGGGCTTCGACTCGGTCGCGGCCAACAATATAGTGGTCTTTAACAATGGCGCTGAAGGGACGGTCACATCGGCGTCGGCGACTTCACTCACCGTTACTTTTACAACAAACCCTACAGCGGCAGGGTCGCTGACAGCGGTCGTCGAGTCGAATTCTCTCTCAAGCGGCTCGGCTGTCGAGATCGCGAACATCGTTCCCGTGGTGACTGTAGAAACCTCAAACTCCATCACGGCCAGCACTAACACACTGACGATCAATGGAATTGGCTTCGACACGACAGCCGCCAATAATACAGTGACTTTCAACAACGGAGCGGTCGGCACCGTCGATTCCGCGACGGCCACAACTCTCTCAGTGACATTTACCACGTTGCCTGCCACTGCCGGACCTTTGACAGCAGTTGTCACCACAAATGGGATGAGCAGCGGATCCGCTATTCAGGTCGCCACGATAATCCCTGTCGTCACCGCCAGCAACGCGAGCCTCGCAGCCAATGCGACGACTATCACGATTTCTGGTTTCGGATTTGATCCCGTGGCTCTCAATAATACCGTCGTATTCAACAACGACGCGATAGGTACCGTCACAACGGCGACCGAAACTTTACTGACGATCACGCTCTCCACTTCTCCGACAACAGCCGGTGACCTGACGGCAGTGGTCACCACCAATACGCTGGCCAGCGGCACAGCGCTAAAGGTTGCCACGGTGATTCCTGTGGTGACTACCAGCACAACGGATCTAACCGCCACTGGATCAACGCTCGTGATCAATGGATTTGGGTTCGATACGACGCTGGCGAAGAACACAGTCGCTTTCAACAATGGAGCCGTGGGCGATGTGTCCGTGGCTACTGCCACATCGATCACTGTGACATTCTCCACGAAGCCAGCAACGGCGGGATCGCTCACAGCCATCGTGACCACCGGCGGGATCAGCAATGTCGCCGCAGTTCAGGTAGCTTCGGTGACACCCGTCATCACGAGCAGCTCGATCAATCTGGCCGCTAACGCTGGTACATTGACGATCAACGGCTTCGGCTTTGATCCGACAACAGCCAACAACACCGTAACGTTGACTAACGGAGCCATCGGTACTGTAACCGCAGCAACAACCCGATCACTGACGATTAATCTGACAACGCCACCGACCGCTGCCGGCGCTGTGAGCGCCGTCGTGACTACCAATTCGCTCACCAGTGGCTCGTCGACGCAGGTTGCAACCTCAGTTCCGGTTGTAACCAGCTCCACATCGAGCTTCAGCGCCGATCAGACGTCATTGACGATCAATGGTTTTGGCTTTGATACCACGGCTGCAAACAATACGGTTGTCTTCAACAACGGTGCTGTAGGAACAGTTACCGAAGCCACGGCAACAACGCTGACGATCACATTCTCAACCCGGCCGGATGCTGCCGGGAGTTTGACCGCTGTCGTTACAACAAACAGTGTCAGCAGCGGAGCAGCCATTGAAGTGGCGAACGTAATCCCGGTTGTGACAACCAATACAGCACACGTGGCGGTGAATGCTTCAACACTGGTCATCAATGGCTTTGGATTTGACCCCACTGCTGCCAACAACTCTGTCGTATTCAACAACGGCGCTGTAGGAACAGTCACTGCAGCCACCGCGACAACCCTCACAGTCACGTTCTCCTTCAACCCAGCCGCCGCCGGAGGCCTGACTGCTGTTGTCACCACAAACGGCGTCAGTAGCGGCTCAGCAGTGCAGGTAGCAAACGCTCGACCTGTCGTCACCGTTCGCACGGTGAACCAATCGGCAGATGCGACAACGGTGACGATTAACGGATCCGGTTTCAATCCGATAGCAGCACAGAATCTTGTAGCCTTCAACAACAATGCGATTGGTACAGTCACCGCTGCAACAAAGACTTCACTGGTTGTCACGTTTTCAATCAAGCCAAGAACTGCTGGCAGCTTGACGGCGATCGTCGTAACCAACGGCATTGCCAGTGGCACTGCCATACAGGTCGCGAGCGTAATCCCTGTCGTAACCAGCAGCACTTCCAGTCTGGCAGCCAATACCACGACATTGACAATTAACGGTTTGGGATTTGACCCCATTGCCAACAGAAACACAGTCAGCTTTAACAATGGTGCCGTGGGGACCGTGACCGCTGCGACTGCGACTTCCCTGACTGTGACTCTGTCAACAAGACCAACAACAGCGGGCAGCCTGACCGCAGTGGTGACAACGAACAGCATGAGCAGTGGTGCGGCAATACAGGTGGCAACAGTCACTCCTGTCGTCACCGCGACCAACAGCAACGTCCTCGGGAATGCGGCTACAATGACCATAACCGGCTTTGGCTTTGACCCCACCCCATCTAAAAACACGGTTGTCCTGAACAGTGGGGCAGTGGGGACAGTCACTGCCGCAACGGCGACTTCTCTGACCGTAACACTGAGCACAAAACCGATCGCAAACAGCAACCTGACCGCTGTTGTCACCACAAATAGTCTTTCCAGTGGTGCGGCGGTTAAGGTCGCAAACGCGGTTCCAGTTGTCACCAGCAGCACGTCTGGGCTGGGCATAACGGCGACAACGATCACCATCAACGGATTCGGTTTCGACCCAGTCGCGAATCGCAACACGGTTGTCTTCAGCAACGGAGCAGTAGGAACTGTCTCATCCGCAACCACGACCGCACTGACGGTGACACTAGCAACCCGACCAAATGTGCTCGGAAGTATGACGGCGATTGTGACGACCAACACGATTGCCAGCGGAACCGCCGTCCAGGTAGCCACAGTGGTCCCTGTTGTTACGAACAGCATCGCCGGGCTGCCCATCAATGCTACGACGATTGTTATCGCCGGAGCAGGATTCAGTGCAACCGCGAATCTGAATTCTGTGGTCTTCAGCAATGGAGCCGTAGGTACCGTCACAACGGCAACAACAACATTGCTGACCGTTACACTATCAACCCGACCGACAGCAGTCGGAGATCTCACGGCTGTCGTGACAGTCAACAGTGTCTCCAGTGGCACTGCTGTAAAGGTAGCGACCGTTCAGCCTGTCGTGACCGCCAGCACGGCAAATCTTGCGGCAAATGCAGCGATCATCACAATCAACGGACTTGGCTTCAGTACTACAGCCGCCAACAACACTGTAACGCTTAGCAGCGGAGCGGTTGGAACGGTTACCACGGCGACCGCAACGGTTCTTACTGTGACTTTCTCTACAAAACCGGCTTCTGTCGGCAGCCTGACGGCAACCGTCACGACAAATGGTATCACCAGCGGTGCAGGGATTCAGGTGGCGGCCGTCATTCCGGTAGTCACCAGCAGTACGGTCAGCCTTCCAGCCAACAGCAACACGGTAACTATAAACGGATTCGCGTTTGACCCTGTGGCTTCACGTAACGTCGTTGTCTTTAACAACGGTGCCGTTGGAACAGTCACCGCAGCGACACAGAAAGTCCTGACGGTAACATTCTCCACACGACCGACATCGGCAGGAAGCCTGACTGCGGTGGTTACGACAAATTCAATTGTCAATGGAGCTGCAGTTCAGGTCGCTAACGTGATCCCAAAAGTGAACAGCAGCACCGCAAGCCTGGGAGCAAACTCCGCAACGATCGCGATCAGCGGATTCGGATTCTCCACGACGGCCGCCAGTAACACGGTCGTCTTCAGCAGCGGAGTGGTCGGCACTGTTACTGCCGCGACGACAACTCTACTCACCGTGACCTTGTCGTCAAGACCGGCAATCGTTGGAAACCTCACGGCAGTTGTCACGACCAACAGCCTCAGCAGTGGCACCGCTGTTCAGGTGGCGACAGTAGTGCCGACGGTCACCTCAAGCACAACCGCTCTGGCGACTGGAACGACCACACTGACCATTGCTGGTTTCGGCTTTAGTTCGACGATCACTAACAATTCGATTGCGTTCAACAATGGCGCAGTCGGCATTATCACGGCTGCAACGACAACGTCTCTCAGTGTCACACTCGCAGCCTTACCAAACATTGGCGGCCCTTTGACCGTGGTGGTAACGACCGGAGCATTCAGCAGCGCGGCCACTCCGATAGCCACGGTGTCGCCTGTCGTGACATCAACCACCACCAGCATCACGGCTACTGGTAACACGGTCACAATCAGCGGCAGCAACTTTAACCCGATCGCTGCAAACAACACCGTGATCTTCGACAGGGGAGCTATCGGAACTGTGACTTCTGCCACGACAACATCGCTGACGGTCACGTTCTCGACAAAACCAGCAACCGCCGGCAGCCTGACTGCAATTGTCACGACCGGTGGCATTTCCAGCGGAGCTGCAGTTCAGGTGGCGGCAGTAACTCCTGTTGTCACCAGCAGCACCACAAGTCTGGCGATCAACGCGGCCACCGTGGTTATCAGAGGTTTCGGATTCGATCTGGTTGCGGCCAAGAACACGGTGGTCATGAATAACGGAGCTGTCGGGACTGTAACTGGGGCTTCTGCCACTTCGCTTACAGTGACATTCTCCACCAAACCAACGGCACTTGGCAGCCTGACTGCAGTCGTCACATCGAATCTGATGTCCAGTGGAGCGGCTGTTCAGATCGCTTCAGTCGCACCAGCAGTAACTGTCTCGACCGCCACGCTGGCAGCGAATGCAGCCACCGTGACGATCACCGGTGCCGGTTTCAGCACCGTGGCCGCAAACAATACAGTCACTTTCAACAACGGAGCTGTGGGAACCGTAACAACAGCCACCGCGACTTCGCTGATTGTGACGTTCGCCACTAAACCACAGGCCGCAGGAGGTCTGACCGCTATTGTTACGACCAATGGAACATCCAGCGGGGCAGCGGTCCAGGTTGCTAATGTCATCCCCGTGGTGACAGCCAGTACCGCTAACCTCGCCATCACTGCAACAACAATGACAATTACAGGCTTTGGTTTCTCTACGGTTGCTGCCAACAACAGAGTGGTCTTTAACAACGGTGCCGTTGGCACCGTGACCGCCGCAACCGCGACGACATTGACGATCACCTTCACAACTCGGCCTACTCGAATCGGGGCGTTGACCGCAATCCTGACGACAAATCTGCTGACAAGCGGTCTTGCAGTTCAGGTGGCCAATGTCATCTAAATGATGCTGATCACGGAGATCGGAGTCCTTCAATCGGGCTCCGATCTCATTGTCATCAGAGTCACCCAACTAAACGCTTGCATCATTTGGTGCGAGCGTTTTTTTAAGGACAACGCAAGAGTGATTTCGGACGTCGAGCCAGCGGGTCCCTGCTGATCAGTGACGAAATCTCTTTTTACGCAAATGAAACAAACGGACGTCCGTCCTTGAGAGTTCGAATAAGGACTGACTCGGCAAAGCTGTTGTCAAAAAGCGCAAAGGCTAAAACGTCTGTCTGATCAGACAGAGGCTGGTAGGTTCCGGCAAGAAAGCGTTTTACGCTCCCACGATCTCCGCTCACTACGCCCTCATAGTCCAGATACATCAGTCGATGATCAGGCAACGGTTCAGCGGCAATCGGTTCCCCGAGACACGGCTTCCTGAGCAGCCTCCAGGTTCGCGCGGAGCATTCTTCTTCCAGCAGCAGATCCCAATGCAGAAAGGGATGATCGTGCTCAAGGATCACGAATCGCCGAGGCATTGATTCCCCTGCCACATTGAGTATTTATACCAACCGAACGCGATGATGATCGGCACAACAGCTCATCCGAACTACACGCCGCCTGTCTCATCAAACGAATCATTGATCGTCGTGCAGTTGGTCTTGCGGCTGATTCGCTTCAAAAGTCCCTTGAGAACTTTGCCAGGGCCGACTTCATAAAAGTCATCGCACCCTTCGCTCAACATCAGATTGATTGAATCTTCCCAGCGGACGGGGTTGAGCACCTGTCGGATCAGCAACTGACGAATTTCTTCCGGGTCCGTATGAGTCTGAGCATCAACGTTTGAGACCACCGGAATCTCAGGAGTGCGGATCTCGACTTCCGCAAGAACTTCCGCCAGCGCTTCATCGGCCGGACGCATGATCTCGGTGTGGAAAGCTCCCGCTACGGCCAGAGGAATTGCTCGGCCACCGGCGGCTACAGCCAATTCAGCAGCGCGTTCGCAGGCCGCGTTTTCGCCACTTACGACGAGATTCCCCGGACACAAAAAATTTGCAATCTGAATCGGACCTTGAGCAGACGCTTCTTTGCAAATCTGCTCAACCTGAGGACGCTCCATCAACAGAATGCTGACCATTCCGGAAGGAGTTGCATCGGCTGCCGCCTGCATCGCTTCGCCGCGGCGTTTGACGACTCTTAGCCCGTCTTCAAACGACATCGCTCCGGAAAATACCAAAGCTGTATACTCGCCCAGGCTCAACCCAGCCGCCATCTCACAGGCCAGCACGATTTCCGGTGAGTCAGCTCGAAGCTTTTCCAATGCCGCCAGACTGGTCACAAACAAAGCCGGCTGACTGATGACCGTGGAATCGAGTTCAGATGCAGGACCTTCGAAACACAGCTTCGCAAGGTCGAAGCCCATAATGTCGGATGCACGTTCGTAAAGATCGCGAGCCTTCGGATACAGAGCTGCAAGTTTGCGGCCCATCCCGACATGCTGGGCACCCTGACCAGGAAAGAACAAAGCAATCTTGGACATGAATTCTCCTTTGCGCAGCCAAACAGAGGCTGCTGCGACAGAGCGAAGTCAAATGCCGACGTGAATTGGTCGATCAGTCTACTGAGGCAGATTCTGTTGAGCCAGCAGGTCGGTGATTCGCGAATTGATGTGGTGGTTGTCGATTTCCGTAGCCATCTTCAGAGCATTCCGAATCGATCGATGATCGCTGGAGCCATGACAAATGATGCAGACACCATCAATACCCAACAACGGAGCTCCACCGGACTCCTGATAGTGGAATTGATCCGTGAGCTTACCCAATGTCTGCTTCGCCAGATCACGCTCGGTCGACAGAGCCTTCATCATCGCGCCACCAACGGTCTTCAGGATGAATTCTGCCATCCCTTCGCTGACCTTCAGCACAACGTTCCCGACAAAGCCTTCACAGACGATGACATCTGCTTCACCGTGATAGAGACCGCGTCCTTCCACGTTGCCGATGTAGGTTCCGTGCAATTTGGAATTGGCCAGCATCGTGTGGGTATCGCGATAAAGATCGGTCCCCTTGCCTTCTTCGCTGCCGATATTCATCAGACCAATGCGAGGAGATTCGATGCCCAGCATTTCTTTGGCCCACACCGACCCCATCAACCCATACTGGGCCAGATGTTCCGGTCGAGCCGCAGGATTCGCACCAACATCGATCAGAATACATGATCCATTGATCGTTGGCAGACGCACGGCTATCCCTGGACGCTTCACGCCTTTCAGGAAAAGACGAGTTCTCAGGCCAGCCGCGACGACTGCTCCGGTATGCCCTGCACTGACAACCGCCTGAACGTCCCTGGACGCCATCAACTGCCAGCAACGGACAATCGAACAGTTCGGCTTTTCGCGCAGCGCAACAGTCGGCTTCTCTTCCATTCCGACGAAACCTTCAGATTCAACAATCTGAATACTCGGAGGCAGAGAGCCGACTTTGGCGATTTCTTCTTCCAGTCGAGGACGATCACCAACCAGCAGGACTTCCAGGTTCGGGATTCGCTCAACGGCTTCAAATGCACCGACGATGTTCGGGCCGGGAGCAAAATCACCGCCCATCGCATCCAGGGCGATCCGCATGGAAGTTATTCCTCAACGCTTTCAACCAGTGTTCGGCCCTGATAATAGCCACACGTTGGACAGACAACGTGAGTTGGGGCCATCGTGCCACACTGTGGACACTTTGCCAATTGACGAGGCTTAATGGCATTGTGACTGTTACGCTTCCGCGAACGAGTCTTCGATTGCCTTCTCTTAGGTACAGCCATGACACTTCTTCCAAACGCAAACTTTGATCAGATACCAGTTTTCGAACACTTAATCGCCAATATCATGTGATCGCCACGATACCAAAACAGGCTAAACAGACGTTGTCAAAGCGACAAATCATGTTTTCCCTGTCAACTCGTCAGAGCGATTCGACGAATTTATTCGCAGCGAGCTATTGCTTTCGACATGGAGCACTTCAATCAGCAGGCTATTCCCGGGGAATTTTGCCCGCGGCTCGATACCAGCCCCTTTCGCCCATTGCCAGCGATGCTACATCAACAAACGACCGGCAAAAGTCGCCCGTAAGTAGAGAAGTTGACAAATGTGCAGGAGTTCGCAATGCGAATCGGGCATCGTGTCAAAGAGCAGGTTCGATGTCAAGAAGGAGTGCCGTTTTGCCCTCGGAATTCGCCCGAGCGACACAAGAACACTCAAAACTCTCCCATCCAGCTTCTCAAAGCACCGCCAACCCTGAACAAGAGCGACACGTGCATCACAGAGAATACGATGATGGCAATTCCCGCAGCCAAAATCGGCGCCAACATCACCAATCCCAACACTGGTGCGACAAATCGAGCCAACAACGGTGCTGCAAACGAACAAACGAAGAGCAGAACGAAGCAACTTGGGATGCCAATCAGAATTATCTTCGCCTGCCGAGCCAGATCGTATCGTTTCACGTATTCTGAGGCCTTCTTCAGGAAGAGCTCAAAACAGATCAGGTGCCCTAACCCGCTGAACAATCCGATCATCGCAAACAACAACTGGCCACTCGAGGGCCCTTGGCGGAAAGGCGCAGGGCGAAATGGATTACTCGTCCCTTGATCTGCCAAAGTCTGAATCACAGAAAACAACACCTGCACCGCCAGACAACCGATCGCAGCGATAATCAGGCCCTTCGCCCCACTCCGCTGCGGAATCGCGATACAGATGCATTCCCCAACCAACACCACGACGGCCCCAATAAACATCGCAATCGCCGCCAACCCAATCAGAACCAGAAGCCCCGAAGAACCAGCCCCACCGCCTCTCTCCATGGCCGCAGCAATAAAGCTGCCCGCAAAAATGAATACAACCATGAGAAAAATCGAAACTGTCGCCCACCCCTGAATTAATAAACCCAGCCCTGCCAACTTTCGCGAGGCAATATCAGACGCCCCCCCGGAACGTCCTGACGATGAGGCAGAACCAGCTTTAGGCGGAGCAAACGGATTTGACTCAAAATAGTCTGCGCCATCGTCCTCATAACTTCCATAGCCCGAATCATAATCCTCGAAGCCTTCGTCCTGCTCCGCAGGTCTTGCTCGCTTCCGCGACTTCCAGCTCGAAGAACTCCTCACGGAGCCACCTCGATCACTGCTCGGCGAATCACGCACCCCATCACTTCGGCCACCTTTCCCACGTGACGACGCTTCCTTCGCGGCAGGCTTTGTGACCGAAGCTTCTGCACCTCCTGTCGATGCCGTGGAGGACCCCCCAGAACCGCGAGACTCCGAACTTATCGCTCGTGCTCTTCTGATCACAGAACTGCTGGTTGGCACGTCTTTCGGCGACAGAGATTTAGTGCCTTCACCTTTCGCAGTATCACCTCGACCACCAGCAACTGCGGCCTGGGGAGCTGCCCCGCCGTGGCTGGGTGATTGCGCCGACGCGACCAGCGGGACCTCAACAACTCCTGAACATGCAGGACAGCGAACACGCTTTCCTGCGGCCGTGTCAGGGACCTTCAATGTCTTGCTGCACTGAGAACATTGAACAATCATTTGAGCACCCGCGTCTGATCAAACGTCCATAACCTCCCGAGACCGCAAAGATTACTCTGACCCCAACCGTCAGAAAAGCGAATATACAGGCCCCCGTCAAGTTGTCGCAGGATTTATCAACGATCGGCGAAACCCAGCCTCACTCAAGCCCCACATCAGAGAACAGCCCCACCGCCAAGGGCCTGAATCCTGTCGGCAATCTGCTCGGGCGTTTCCAGACCTGTCATTGCAAGCGGACAGCATTCTTCCAGATTGCGAAACCAGGTATGCTGGCGCTTCGCGAATTGCCGGGTCGAGATTTTGATTTGCTCCACAGCAGCCTCAAGGGTCAACTGCCCGTTCAGATAACCAATCAATTCGCGATAGCCCAACGCCTGACAGGCGGTGCGCGATGGAGGTGGCTGCAACTTCATCAGCTCACGAGTCTCCTCCAGCCAGCCAACAGACATCATCTGATCAACCCGAAGATCAATCCGGGCTCGCAACCACTCACGCGGAGGCTCCAGCCATGCGACAACACGGGGGCGATCGACCACTGAAAGAGGGCTGTGCTGCTGATCCTCGGAGATTGGTCGCCCTGTCAGCTCAAAGACTTCCAGCGCCCGAATAATCCTTCGCATATCATTTAAATGCAGCCGTTCAGCCGTGATCGGATCGCAGGCCGCCAGCTTTTCGTGCAGCCATTGCGGACCATTCTTAATTGCTAATTGCTCCATGGCCTCGCGATAGCCCCAGTCGGGCTCAGGCCCTTCAAAGAGCCCTCTCAGGACTGATCGCAAATAAAGCCCGGTCCCTCCCACGAACAGAGGAACTCGCTGACGCCCGATGATTTCCTCGGCGATCCTGGCAGCATGCTTTACAAACTCGGCGACACTATACTCTTCGTGAGGCTCTGCGATATCAATCAAGTGATGCGCCACCTTCTGCAGATCCCGCCTCGAAGGCTTCGCCGTTCCGATATCCATCCGCCGATAAATGGCCATGGAATCGAGCGATATAATCTCAGCGTTCAGGCGCTTCGCGAGAATTATGGACGTAGCCGACTTTCCGCACGCCGTGGGTCCAGCAAGAAACCAGCTTAGCCGAAGAACCGAAGAGGGAAGTTTCATGAACTTTGCCGGGCGTCTGGTTGAATTTCCGGCTCGACGAATCTCGGCGAACCTTTGGCTTCTGCAGTTGAACGTTGGATAAGACGACGATATGCTGCCCCGTTTCCGAAAAACAGCGGGGCAGGCTCTGCGCGCTGTATTTTGCAGAAATTTTAGCCTAAGACTATAGCTTTGCTGGGTTTACGGCTTTTCTATCACTGTCTGGAACACAGCGGTGAATGCAGGCAATTGACGCTGAGACCACAAAAAGTCTCCGGTCGTTGGTTGGTTTCGGTCGAAATTGAGGCATTGAAATTCTGTATGCCCCACTGTATCGGCAGAATCTGCTGATGGTCAGCGGGGTTCGAAAATAGGTGTTTGTTCGGTTCTTGATTCAGGGTGGTCACAGATGTCGGAAGATCTTCTGGTGAAGGCGGAACGCCGGTCTAAGCTCGGTACAGTCGACTCAAAGCGCCTTCGCGCTTCCGGGCGTGTACCAGGCAACATTTATGGCTTGGGCCGACCGGGTGAATCTGTGTCGATTTGTGGCGAAACGATTGAAAAGCTTGTCGCCACACGTTCATCGGTAGTCGACGTCGAGCTGGACGGCAAGGTCGACAAAGCTGTGGTTCAGGAGTTGCAATGGGATGTCTTCAGCACATCCATTCAACACATCGATCTGCGTCTCGTAGATCCAGCGGGTCGCACTACGGCTAATGTAGTTCTGGAGCTGCGCGGTGACCCAGTAGGCCTCAAGGACGGCGGCGCCATTCGCCAGCACCTGAAAAAGGTGGCAATTGACTGTCCAGACTACCGCATTCCAAAGTCTATCGTGGTTCGTATTGGCGGTTTGAAAATCGGTGATGCAGTAAAGGCTTCGGATCTCCTGTTGCCGGAACATGCTCACCTTGTCACTGCTGCTGACGACGTTGTTGTTGAGCTTTACGATCCTCGTAAAGCTGTCTGATCGTACAGGCCTTTGTCTTTTCCGGCACCCTGCATGGGGCTGCTGATTTGATGGGGTTGAATTCGTAATGAAATTGGTGGTTGGTCTCGGGAATCCAGGTTCGCAGTATTCCGGAACTCGCCACAACGTTGGGTTTGATGTCATTGCCGAACTGTCTCAGCGTTGGCAGTGCCAGAAACCTCAGTTGAAGTTTGATGCGGAGATTCGAGAAGCCTTTCCATCCTCTGGGAAGGTACTGCTTGCAACTCCGATGACTTATATGAATCTCAGCGGGAAGTCTGTTCAGCAGATTACTCGCTTCTATCAAATCGCGTCGGAAGACGTGGTTGTTGTTTGTGATGATATAAATCTTCCGCTGGGCGCCATTCGGTGGCGTGCCGGCGGTTCATCCGGTGGTCAAAAAGGACTAGCAGATATTCTGCAACGTCTGGGAACAGATCAGGTTCCTCGACTCCGACTGGGAGTCGGAAGACCTCCGGGACAGATGGAGGCTTCAACCTGGGTTTTAGCCCGATTTCGATCGGAGGAACGCAGCGAAGCTGAATTGATGACTAAAGTGGCCGCTGATTCGGTTGTATGCTGGGTTGCGGACGGGTTGGTCAAAGTAATGAACAAGTTTAACAAATCAGGTTCTTAGTAGACTCTTTAAGTTCGGTGCTCGGTTTTTCCGGGTATCAAGTAGGTTCTTTTTGCTCGGATGCCTGCATTCGAGCCTGCCCCAGAGGGAGCATCAGTTCCGTGTCAGTCGTAGCAGAAAAACCGGTGCGAGAGCATCTTTATGAAGGCATGTTCCTGGTCGACAGTGGCAAATTTGCTATGGATCCGGACGGTGTCACCAATGATATCCTGGCGATCCTGAAGCGAGCCGGTGCGACGGTTGTCGCGCACCGTCCATGGCAGGATGGAAAGCTGGCCTACGAAATCAACGGAATGAAGAAAGGCCTGCATTACATCGTATGCTTCACGATGCCCGGCTCCGGCATGAAGACACTGATTCGTCAGTGCCAGCTCAGCGAAACGGTCGTGCGCCAGATGGTAATCAACCACCCACAAAGCATCTTTGATGCAACGGTGGCTTCAATCAGTGGAACGGCAGTTCCTCAGGTTGCCGATGGCGGTCCTGCTGAACCGACGGTTGATGCTCTGGAAGACTAAGTTCGCTGCAGTTTGTTCTGTGTCCGGGAAGCGAGTCCGAGTCGGAGTATCTCATGGCCTCATTCAACAAAGTTATTCTTCTCGGCAATCTGACTCGTGATCCGGAAGTGCGATACACCACTGGCGGTTCAGCGGTCTGCGATATCACGCTGGCTGTGAATTATCAGTGGACAGACAAACGATCCAACGAACGGAAAGAAGAAGTCTCCTTTATTGATGTGACTCTTTGGGGTCGCACAGCGGAGATCGCTGGTGAGTATCTTGGAAAAGGTCGACCTGTTTTGATTGAAGGCCGACTTCAACAAGACAAGTGGGACGACAAGGAAACTGGTCAGAAACGTTCGAAGCTGAAAGTGGTAGCAGATGCCATGCAGCTTTTGGGCGGCAAAGCAGAGGGCGGTGGTGGTGGCGGTGGCAATGCCGCTCCAAGAAGCAACACTGGACGACCTGCCGCCGCGCCAACTCGAAGTAATGATGGCTACGGTGATTCAGATTCCGGACGAACTCCGGATCAGACCTTCTATGACGACATGCCGCCCTCCGGCGGTGACGACGTTCCTTTCTAGGAAGTCGTCAGAACCTCAAACAATACGATTTTAATTCGACAGTGATCATGTTTTGATTGGCCGCAGAAGAGTCCGATTTGACTCGCTGCTGATCAGGAATGGTGAAAAAGGAACCCGGCTCGATGGCTAGCACAGTTCAACCCAGTTCACGAAACGTGGAAGTCCTGCTCGTCCACGACGTTGAAAACCTCGGCCAACGGGGCGAAATCGTCAAAGTGAAGCCAGGCTACGCTCGCAACTATTTGTTGCCGCAGGGCAAAGCCACTGTGGCAACTCTGCAGAACAAGCGGATGGTCGAGAAGCACAAAGAGAAACTGGCTGCGATCGAAGTTGGACGCGTAAAGCAGTACCAGCGAGTGGCCGATGCCGTCAGCAAGTACAGCGCAACAATCGAAGCTCATGCGACTGCTGATAATCATCTTTACGGCTCCGTTGTCGCTCGTGATATCAGCGAAGCACTCAAGGCAGCCGGTCATCCAGTCGAAGCCGAACATGTTCGCCTCGACGGACCGATCAAAGAGCTGGGCATGTACACCGTGAAGCTGAAGTTCCACGAGAAGGTCAATGCCGAAGTCAAAGTCTGGGTTGTGCCATCGGCAACCAGCGGCTAATCAATTTTGTTGTCTCGCCGTGCGAGTTCCTGATAGTTCTCGCACTGCTCAAACACACTGAATCCTCAGGCATTCATTTGTCTGAGGATTTTTTCTCGAACTGGCTTGAGTATCTCCACCCACACGGCCCTGTCTCCGGCCCCGTGATGATGTGAAGCCTCCTTCGAACATTCAATTCGGGACGTTCCCAATGGCTGACGACAAGTTGCGACTTCCACCGCAGAATCTGGATGCAGAACGCGGTGTTCTCGGCAGTATTCTGCTGATGAACGAAGCCATTGATGAAGTTGGCGAATCTCTGAAGGCAGAACACTTCTACAGTGACGCCCACCAGAAGATCTATGCGGCCATTCAGCGGCTCTACGAAAACGGCGTACGCGGCATCGATGCGATCACTTTGGCCGAAGAATTGATCCGACGAGGAGATTTCGAATCGGTCGGGGGTGCGGCCTACCTTGCTGATGTTCTGGAAGCCGTTCCCCATGCGGCTCACGTAAGATATTACTCGAATATCGTACGCGAAAAGTGGATGCAACGTAGTTTGATTTATGCGTGCACCGATATCCTCAGCGAATGCTACGACGCCACAGAAGATGTCGAGGGCCTGCTGCAAAGCGCTGAGCGGCGCGTGTTCAGTATTCTGGAAGAACAAGGCAACACCGCCAGCATCGCCATGAGCGATATCCTGATGGAGACGTTTAATCGCATCGACGAGCGTCTGCAGAAGGTCGGTGACGTCACCGGAATCACGACCGGATTTGCCGATCTGGATCATCAGACCACCGGCTTTCAGCCAACCGAACTCATCATTCTTGCGGCTCGTCCGAGTATGGGAAAGACGGCCCTCGTCTGTAACATGGCCGAGGCTATGGCCCGGAAGTCGGGTAAGAGCATTCTCCTGTTCAGTCTGGAACAGTCGAATCTTGAACTGGCCGAACGTTTTCTCGCAATCACCGCGCGAATCAATGGCCACGATCTGCGAGCCGGAAACCTGACGGAAGCTCAGCACGACCTTCTTGTGAGAGCTTCGGACGATCTGGCTCGCCTGCCGCTGTTCATCGACGACAAACCCGGCCGTACCATGACGCAAGTCGCCGCCCTGGCCCGCCGGCTGCATCGTAAGGCTCCGTTGGGCGCGATCATTATTGACTACCTGCAGCTAATTGAGCCTGATGAAAAGAACGCTCCACGCGAACAGCAGATCGCACAGATCTCTCGTCGTCTGAAGTTTTTGGCGAAGGAACTGCGAGTCCCCGTCATCGCACTGGCTCAGCTGAATCGCGGGGTTGAACTTCGCGAAGACAAACGGCCTCGACTTGCGGACCTTCGTGAGAGCGGTGCTATCGAACAGGATGCGGACATGGTGATGTTTCTGCATCGCCCCGATGCGTATGATCCGGAAGATCGTCCTGGCGAAGCCGAGATTGTTGTGGCCAAACACCGCAGCGGACCCACAGGCATCATCAGACTAACGTGGCGAAAAGAATACATGCGGTTCGAAAACTACAGCCCAATGGCCGACAACGACTTTAATCTATAGCTGCGATCAGGAAGTCAACGCCAGTGATCGCCTGGCTGTCTGGGCATAATGATGTCCGATGACTCCAGGCCCTTTGCGATGCAATGGAGAAAAGACCGTCGACCACTGAATCCGACGGCTCGAACCACATCTGAATGACCGTTCATTGAACGGTGCAGTTTGGCTCCGGGATCTCCAACGTAGCCGTCTCGCTCCGCCGAGATGAGCCTTGCAGTGCTCAGCGTTGTATCATCTGGCCCGCAGAGACCCGCAACACGCGTTGGCACACAGCGTTCTACATTCTTTGTTGAACGTGAAACTTTCAAGGCTCGTCTCGACGGAGCGAGACGGCTACTGAAGTTTGTCCAGAATCGCGAAATACTCCGCGCTCCCTCATTGCGAACAAAACGGAACCAGACAACAAAGAGGGCTCTTTCGCGTCCGAGACTCTACTTCCGAAGCCTGCCAGCATCTTCCAGCAACATCCGAATCACGTCCGCGCTGGAGTAGCGAAACTGAAAGCCTGTTTCATCAACAAGCCGCTTAGACGACACGACCCAGGGATAGCGTATAAAGCTCCATAAAGGCGCGGGAAATCGAAAGATCGGAAGTCGTAATGCCCACCAACATGTTGTGACAAGTCGGCACAGCCAGTAGGGAACAGGAACAGCAAGTCGGCCGCTCATCTTTCCCAGTTCTTTCATGGTGACCGTATCCGGTGGGCCCACGTTGAATGGTCCGCGAACTTCCGCTTTCAAGATCGCCAGTGTCGCCTGAGTGACATCTTCGAGATGAACAAATTGCATCTGAGGATCATCACCGCCCGGCAATGTCAGAACCGGCGGAACCGTAAACAGCGGGATCATGAAATTGCTGACACCTGGACCGTAGATGATGCTTGGGCGTGCCCAACTCACGGTCAGTTCCGAATGAGTAGAGGAGAACTCCGCAAGTAATCGCTCGACCTCGACCTTGTCGGCCGCATAGCGGTAGTCCGTTCGAGCCCTCAACGGTTGCTTTTCCATCATCGGCACAGGGTTATCAGGCCAAGCTCCATAAGCCGTGGCACTCGAGGCCACAAAGAGCCGCTTCGCTTTGGATTCGGAGACAGCCGCCAGGAGATTCCTGGTGCCCTCAACATTAATCTGATGCATCCGCCCGTCGTCGCGCATGGGATTTACGACAAAGGCCAGATGAAGAATTGTATCAGGGTCAAACTGCTGTATGTGCTCGGAAAGCTTTGAGCTTGTAATGTCACAATTTTCAAATCGATCAGGAGCATCGCTTTGTGGCGCGACGACATCCAGGCCAAGGATCTGAGCCGCCGGCCAAGCTGCCCGAATCGCGTTAACCAACGATCGACCATAAAAGCCGGAACTGCCCGTGATAAGAATTCGCTCAGGATTCATCGTAACGACTGGAAGAACAACAGGAGCCCGGGGTTTCAGTAATTGACAGGAGCAGGATTGTAGCCCCTGCCCTGCCCCACGTCCAAAGAGCGATCCCCAGTCCCCATCAATCAACTATTCGTCGATTCTTGTGAGCAGCATGATCAGTTGTAATTCGGTGGACGAAGACTTCTCTGACGTTCGCTCACTGAGCGATGAAACAAGAGTCGGGCGTCCAACGTGGATGCGGCAGGTTCCTTCTGCAGCGTCTTTCGCGAGAGAGTATCGATCAATCTTCCCGGCATTCGCTGTGTCCTGTCCTTTGTCGTCGCGACTTGTGACAAACGTTCGAAAAGTGACATCCACCTGATCGGAAGGTTTGGCATCCTTTGCAATAACATACTCAGGCACCGTCTGAACTTTTGCTTCCAGCATTAGCCCCAAAAAGAGCGTCCTGACGATTGGCTGGTCACCGGTAGATCCCTGCCCGACGACAGGTACAGATCCCGAGATCACAGGAACATGATTCCCGGAGGCGACATGATTGGTGAGCCGCTCTCGGCAAATCAAGGTACCGTGATGCCCAGATTTGGCTTCCTGAAGTGTCGTGAGTTGCTGCCGAACGTCTTCAAGCTCGGACACACCCATAATCGTTTGTTCGATATTTCCACGATCTGCCATATCCACGGGAATCCACCATGCTTCCAGGCGATAGTTTTGACCTCCGACAACTGACGATGTGAGTTCCTTCAGAAACGTTGCGATTTCCGCATGCACCCTCTCTGTCTGTCGAATCATCAACGTATTACCCAGATCGTGAATCAGTTCGTACCCGTCCTCCTTCTCCCAGGACTCGTTGGCGATCGAGTCCTTTATTAGATCACCGATGGAAAGACCATCCATATTCTCCAAATAGCTTTTCAAGCTCGGTTCTTCGCCTTCGTCGACGGATCCACGGACAAAAACACCTCCAGATGCTCCGCCACCGAGGCCGCCCAGTTGGACCGGTTCAGCCGGTACATTAAAGAACCCGCCACCACCGCCTGCCATCTGTCCGCCGCCACCACCAAATCCACCTTGTACGCCGCCGATAAGCCCCACTTCGCCCTCTGTGACCTGAGAAGAACTAACATTGAACCGGTGATGCAGGCGAGGCGTAACCAGCGGAGTAATATCGTAGAACTTAACAACCAGCGGTTGAACGGCCTCCGTCGCAACGACCTCCTGAGCAGAAGTCTGCGTTGTGAAACTGAGCATTCCAGCGACTAGCAACCCAAAGAACCTGATCATGTCATCCCCTTGTTAAAAGATCATTGATCTCATCAGATTCCAGAAACGTGCATTGCGTTTCCTGATCCGCCGGATTTCAACTTCTCCGGAAGAAGTTCGTTGGATTCCTCAGACAAAACAGGCGGCCGATTGTCTCCTGAGGCTGCGATAATTCTGCGGTCAGGGTATTCTTCCTGTACGAGTTCCAGCGTTATTCGTAACTCATCAAGAGGCAGCCGGGGCTTTAACCTGACTGCAGTTTGGGATTGAATCTGCCAACCACAACGCGTTTGCTGCCGATCATCGTGATCTCAAGGACCCTCTTCGATGATTCGAAGTCTTTCAATATCTGCGTTTGTCGCGATCTTCGCCCTGATCACGCCGACATTTGGTCAGGAATCCCGCCTGTTGTCGCCTCAGGAAACGGCGACTGAAATTGACCGGCTATTTGCCGAATCGTGGCAGAAACAGTCTGTGGAACCTGCTCCGGAAGCCACCGACGAAGAATATGTGCGAAGGCTCTATCTGGATCTGGCTGGCAGAATCCCGGCCGCCGCAGAAACTCGCGAGTTCCTTGAGAATGCGTCACCCCAGAAACGCACGGAACTGGTGGAGTCTTTGCTGGACGGCCCCGCATTCGTACGCCATTTCACCATCATCTGGCGAAATGCACTGATCCCGCAGGCCTTTAACGATTTGCAGACGCGAGGTCTTGTTCCGGGGTTCGAAGCCTGGCTGTGGAAACACTTTTCGGAGGAGACTCCGTACGATCGGATGGTCCACGAACTGATTACAACCCCGATCGATTTCGGTGACAATGCAGGCAACGTTCTCAACGCCGCCAGCAGTCCCAGCGCCTTCTTCATTGTTCGCCAACTGCAACCAGAAAACCTGGCCACCGGAACCTCTCGCGCGTTCCTTGGGGTTCGCCTGGATTGTGCTCAATGTCACGATCACCCTTTCGACAAATGGAAGCGTAATCAGTTCTGGAACATGGCGGCCTTCTATTCCGGCTTTCAACGCCCCGAAGGCGTTGATCCGGAGAATGCGTTGATGATGCCCATGAATGAAGTCAAAGGGTCGCGATCAATCAAAGTTCCTTCCACGGGCGATGTCGTTCCGGCGATGTTTCTGACCGGCACTGAACCCGAATGGACCGAAGAATCGGTACCTCGACAGATGCTGGCCAATTGGGTCACATCGAAAGACAATCCGTGGTTTGCAAAGATGGCAGCGAATCGACTTTGGGCTCAGTTTCTGGGTCAGGGAATTGTCCAGCCGGTCGATGACTTTTCGGATGATAACCCGCCGTCTCATCCGGAGGTGCTCGACTTGCTGGCCGAACAGTTTGCGGCTCATGACTTTGACCTGAAGTATCTGGTTCGCACAATCACGGCCACTCGAGTTTATCAAACAACCAGTCGCCAGACTCATACCAGCCAGGCTGATCCCAATCAGTTTGCTCGCATGGCATTACGAGGCCTGACGCCCGAGCAGTTCTTTGACAGTCTGGCCGAAGCCACCGGGTACTATCAGCCGTTCCGAACAGACAATCCCTTTGTGATCGACGCCGATTCTCCACGCGGTCGATTTCTGGAGTTGTTCCGCGACGAAAATGAATCACCGCTGATGAAGGAGACAACAATCCTGCAGGCTCTGGCGATGATGAATGGAGACTTCGTCGACAACGCCACGACGCTGGACAATAGTCAGACACTTCGAGCTGTCGTCGACTTTCCTCTGATGTCCAATGAGGAACGCCTGGAGACATTATTCATCGCAGCTCTCAGTCGTCGCCCCACGGAAGATGAGAAAGCCAGCTTCGGCAAATACGTTTCTGATGGCGGTGCATCGGGCAATGGCAAAGATGCATTCACCGATATCTTCTGGGCACTGTTGAACAGTAGTGAATTTCTTTTGAATCATTGAGTCTCAGATAAACCGGAACATGATGCAGACAGTCGATTCAATCGTTTAACGGCAAGCGACAGGCGGCGGCGCCCGATTTCGCATACGCCTACGGCTCGCCGTTAAACGAAAACGCTTGATACGCGAAGAAATCGACCGTTCGCTTGCGACTCGCAAGGACCTAAACATGATCAATCGCCGAACCTTTTCAAAGTATGCCGGGCTCTCGTTGCTTGGCTCGTCGATGTCCGGATGGCTTCCACGATTAGCAGCCGAGGTTCAGCAGTCCGGCACCAAAACACCTCGGTCATGCATCCTGTTATGGATGTCCGGCGGGCCAAGCCAGATGGAGACCTTCGACCCCAAGGAGGGTCAGGAGAACGGTGGCCCAACTAAGGCCATCGAGACCAGCGTGCCCGGAATTCGCATCGCCGAAAACCTGCCAAAGGTCGCCACATTAATGGAGCATCTGGCGCCGATCCGTTCCATGTCGACGAAAGAAGGCGACCACACTCGAGCAACTTACTACATGCGAACCGGGTATCTTCCGCAGGGTCCCATTCAATATCCAGCGATGGGTTCATTCCTTGGGAAGGCTCTGAAGAAACCAGAGTGTGATCTGCCGTCATTCATCGCCGTGAATCCGTTTCGAGCCTTCAGCCCGGGAGCATTCGGGCCTGGTTTCCTCGGCCCATCGTGGTCTCCGTTAGTTGTTGCGTCAGAAATGGATCAGCAGCAGAACGTTTCGTTTGAAGTGCGAAATCTCAAGCCTGCGGATCGCTTACCAGCGGCTCAGGTCGACTCGCGATTGAGTCTGTTGAGTACTCTGGAGCATTCATTTCTATCAGAACGTCCCGATGGCCCGGGACACAGTCATCTGCAGTCTTATGAGCAGGCCGTTCGCATGATGAAGTCGGAGGCTGTTGCAGCATTTGATCTGGAACAGGAAGAAGCGTCACTCCGAGATGCCTACGGTCGAAATGCGTTTGGACAGGGTTGCTTGCTGGCTCGTCGTCTTGTCGAACGAGGCGTATCGTTTGTCGAGGTTTCTCTGAATGGCGTTGACGGACTTGGCGGAGCCGGCTGGGATACTCATCAGGACAACTTCAACGCCGTGAAAGGTCTTTGTGGAATTCTTGACCCTGCGTGGGCCACGCTGATGACCGATCTGAAGCAGCGGGGATTGCTCGAGAATACGCTGGTCGTCTGGATGGGCGAGTTTGGACGCACGCCCAAGATCAACGAGAACACCGGCCGCGATCATTGGCCTGGAAGCTGGAGCACTGTACTCGGCGGAGCCGGCATCAAAGGCGGTCAGGTTTACGGAACCACCAGCGATGACGGCATGGAAATCAAGGATGGTTTACTGACCGTCCCCAATCTCATGGCCACAATCTGCCGAGCCCTCGCGCTGAATCCGGAATCAACCAACCTTAGCAACATCGGCCGCCCAATTCCTCTCGCTGATCACGGCTCAGCAGCGGTGGAAAGTCTGTTGAATTCTTAGATTGCCGATGACAGGCTTCGGAACTCAAACCATCTCGAATTCCGCCGCCCGACCTGTCATACTACGCACTCCGGGCTGTGTCGCGGGTAAATTCGCAGCCTCAAAACAGCCGAATATGCCTGAGTTGGATCCGCACCGATTTGAGTTCGCGCAAAGTCAAAGAGTGATGTATGCAAGACCGTCAGCGTGCTTTCAGATGCCTTCTGCATCTCTTCCTGTTCACCGGGATTTTTTCAGCCGCCGTTTTTCCGGCACATGCTGATGAGACCAAAGCGGTTTGGGGACTGAAGGCTGGCGATCGGTTTGTGGTGAGCGTACTTTCCGTCAAGCATACCGAAGTGATGATCAGTGACCAGCCAGCAACCAGCTCGGATACTCGGGATCGGTACGAGATTGAATACCGGGTTACTCAAGTGCGGAAGTCCGGCGACGCAGTCATTGCGGCACAACTCAAAAAGGCCAGTCGTGATGTGGGCGACGAATCGCAGGACTCACTGAAAGCATCCGCGCGTTCCGCCAGGGCACTCGAGGATCTTCGCATCGGATTTGAGATCGATTCTACCGGACAGATTCTGACAGTCACCGCACGAGACAGAGACGCTGTCCTCGCCGCACTTTCGGGACTGGATGTGTCGACTTCTCAACTGCTACGTGATTCCTGTCCCGAAGATGTGATCGCTGCCTGGCTGAGCCGACCTTTCTGGGCCGGGCTGACAGGCCAAGTTGATGATCTTCCACAAGGTAGTGATGAGAATGAGAAGCAAAAGTCTCCGCTGACCAGAAAAGATTCCATCGCCATCGGGCCGTTTGGAGTCATGCAGGCCACTTTGAAGCTTCAGCCAAGTACAGCCGATGGTGGAGAAGAGTCGATGACTGTGACCGGCCAGGGACGTTATGTTCCCCTGGTCGTGCCGAACAGGGATTCTATTTCTTCAAAAATTCCGCTGCAGAATGTGACGGCGGAACTGGATGAGTACTCTGGAAAAATCCTTCTCTCCAGGGAGAATCCGAAAGATGAAACACCGATGCCTGAAGGTGATCTTCCCGAGTTGCGGCCAGAAGTGATGCCGCGTCAAAAAGGTGTCCATTTTCAGTCGATGGAAGTCAATATCCGGATGCATGGCAGCGGAACTCTCAAAGGCCCAGCGGGGAGCGCGGACCAGAACGTCACCTTTCGCCAAACTCAAATGCAGTCATGGATACTGACCGAACTTGCTTTTGCTCGGTCTGAGTATCTTTATGATGTGCCGGTACCGATTCCGGCAGCCCCACGTTAATCGCCCCTTCTCTGCAGTCGGCAAGTGTCCCGGCAGGCACTCTCAAATTTCCGAAGGCTGAACGTTCGCCTGAAAATGTGGGATTGAGCGGCCAATAACGGTCACTTTGGGTAAGAATTCACTGTTTCTGGCAACTGCAAAGTCGTTAGCGAATCAGGACACGTCTATGATTCGCCGCAGCGAAATGTGTTTGCGGACTTTGCGAATGAATTCTCAAACCTCACTGCAAGAGATCGTAGAACGATCCTCCCTGTTTATTTCTTTCTGAATCGAATTGAAGGACTGTTGTCGTCATGTCTGATCCGTCTCGCGACACTCTGGAAACATTTGAAAACCCGTTTCCTCAGCGAAATTTTGTAGTTGAAACGGTCGCTCCGGAGTTCACCTCTGTATGCCCGAAAACTGGCCATCCGGATTTCGGAACGCTGACCATTACGTACATTGCGGACAAGGTCTGCTACGAACTGAAGTCACTGAAACTTTACTTGCAGGAATACCGAAATCATGGTGCGTTTTATGAACGCGTCACAAACATGATTCTGGATGATCTGGTCGCGGTTACTCAGCCACGCTGGATGAAAATTGAAGCCGCCTTTACGCCTCGCGGTGGTATTCGCACGACAGTGATTGTTGAACACGGTACGCGACCTTAGGCTCGAACTGATTCAGGAACTGGAGACATACATGGCCAAGGCATGGGGCGGACGATTTCATCAGGCGACGGATCCGCGGGTAGAAGCCTTCACGGAGTCGATTAGCTTTGATAAGCGGCTTTACGCTGTCGATATTCGCGGCTCCATGGCCCATGCCACTATGCTTGCTCATGCCGGGCTGATTACAGACCTCGAACGAGATCGCATCTGTGATCATCTTGACCAGATCGGTGAAGAGATTGCGGCTGGTCAATTTACCTTCCGTACGGATCTCGAAGACATCCACATGCATATCGAGAACGCGTTGATCACGCGGATCGGTGATGTGGGTCGAAAGCTGCACACGGGTCGAAGTCGCAATGACCAGGTCTCCACGGACCTGAAACTCTACACTCGCGATGCCATCGACGATCTCGACAAGTTGCTTGTTGAAATTCAACAGGCATTTGTCGCTCGTTGTGACCAGGACGCTGACGTTGTGTTGCCCGGGTATACTCATCTTCAGCGCGCTCAACCTGTGCTGGCCGCGCATTACTGGCTGGCTTATGTCGAGAAGTTTCAGCGAGATCGTGAACGACTGGCGGATTGCCGAAAGCGCCTTAACGTTTGTCCGCTGGGATCGGCTGCATTGGCTGGAACAACGTTACCGATCGATCGCCAACTGACAGCGAAATTATTGGGCTTCGATTCCGTTGCTGCCAACAGTCTCGACGTCAGCAGCGATCGCGATTTCCTGATTGAGTTCGTGTTCTGCCTTTCGCTGGTGGCTGCTCATCTGAGCACATGGGCTGAAGAGTGGATCATCTGGTTCACGACGGAATTCAACTTCCTGAAACTTCCGGATGCCTACACAACTGGCTCTTCAATCATGCCGCAGAAGCGGAATCCTGATGTTCTGGAGTTGATCCGGGGCCGAACGGCTCGAGTGATGGCGACTGTGCCGCAGTTGCTGATTCTGATCAAGAGTCTTCCTATGGCCTACAACCGAGACCTGCAGGAAGACAAACTGGCGATGTTCTCCGCGTACGATGCGCTGCGGGCTTGCCTGGAATTGACGCCTTCGATCGTGGCCGGTGCAGAATTAAAGCGAGATCGCATCGAGTCGCGACTGGAAGATGGCTTTCTGGACGCCACGGCCCTGATGGAATACCTGATCAAAAAGGGTGTCCCAATGCGAACTGGTCATGAGACTGTCGGAAAGCTGGTGGCGCATTGTGAGTCTCGGCAATGCCGGCTCGCAGATCTGTCGCTGGAAGACCTCAAGACGGCCTGCTCGGTGATTGAAGAAGACGTCCGAGGGATTTTGGGGGCTCGGAATGCAATGAAGGCCTTGCAGAGCTATGGGTCGGGCGGCGAAGAATCTGTCGCTGCAAGACTGGCCGAGTGGAAGCAGCGACTGTCCTGATTGGGGAACAGTGCTGAAAAGCTATCGCCGAAATTGGACATAACTTTGCGGATCAGTGAAAAACTTCACGCAAAATCGCGGTCCGTTCAGACTCCTGCTGTGTTCAGAGAAATGTTGTCGGCCTCCGTCGGCGACTGAATGTACGGACACTGCTGTCAGGGTTGCTTGCATGGCTCGCAACTCCGGGCGTACAGTTCCAGCGGCTGCTCCGGCAACGAATTGAGCCTACCCCGGCGGCACTCAATTGAGGTTTTTGGCCTGTCGTCCGGGTGATAGAAGTCACTCATAAACCAGATTGAGACCTCGACGGCTCGCGATTCTGGCAGCATTTTTTGATGAATCCGCACTGCGGAGTGCCCGTTTGGTCTCTCAGTCCCTGACAAACCAATACCTTTCTGACCCGGACGTTCAGTTAATGCTGAAAGTCGCTGCGGGTGATAACTCCGCGTTTGAAGAGTTGGTCGTTCGATACCAGGATCGCCTGGTGGGGTTCTTTTTCCATCTGGTGCATGATCGAACTACGGCAGAAGATCTGGCTCAGGAAGCGTTTCTGAGAGTGTTCCGCTCGCGAGAGCGTTATGAAGCCACTGCTCGCTTCTCTACCTGGCTTTTTCGGATTGCCCATAATCTTGCAAGCAACCAGAAACGTGGTGCTGCTCGTCGGCGGGAAATTCCGCTGGCGTCTGGCAATAGTGCTAATGACTTGCCGTCGCTGGGACAGAATCTCGCAGAAAAATCTGCCCTTATGCCAACGAGGCAACTTGATTCCTCCGAACTGCGAGAGGTCGTACGCATTGCCATTGATGAACTCAGCGAACGACAGCGAACGGCCGTTGTCCTCCACAAGTTTGAAGAAATGAGTTACGAGGAAATCGGTGACGTGATGGGACTTGGACCAGTCGCCGTGAAGTCTCTGATTTCGAGGGCACGTGGAAAACTGAAGGAGGCACTCGAACGGTTCGTCTGAAAACCTACGTTGCTGAATGTTGCACAAACCGAGATCGAACTGCTGAATTCAACTTCGGCGATGTCGAAAAAATCCACTATGCTGTTGTTGCCTGATTGTTCCCTGCTCTGAATTGCCCCCTGCTCTGACCACAAAGCTGACAGAAATGTCCCGTCCCACCGACACTGAGATTTTCGATGAGCCTGAGGATGCTAATGATCCTCAGCTTACGGAACTTGTTGCGTATCTGGATGGCGAACTTAACGAAGAAGCAAGCAATCGCCTCGAACGACAACTTGCCGAGAATCCGCCTCTGCGAGGATATGCCGAGACTCTGGATCGCACATGGCAGTTGCTGGATACACTGGGCGAAGCGACAGCAAGTGGGGAGTTTACTCAGAAAACTCTCGCGTCACTCTCAGCCATTTCTCATGAAGAGTTTGCCGATCAGATGCCGTCATCTAAACGGGGCACTGATTGGGTTCGCAAGATCCCGGTGGCAAAGATCGTGCTGTGGACGTTGGCCGGCTTCCTTGGCAGTTCGGTCGGGCTTCTTCTCGGACGTTCCAGTCAGTCTCCGAAGGCAGACTCCGAAGACGTGCAGTTACTGCAACAATTGGATTTGCTGCTGCAGTTTCCTCGCCTTCACGCGGCAAGAAGCGCCACGTTTCTTGAGCAGGTTACGGCGATCGATCATGACTCATCGGAGGACGGTTCGGATGCGATGCCCGAAGAAGGAGATCGCAAGCCATGAGTCTCGTGCGAACAGCTCAGGCAGTGTTACTTCCTATCGTTTGCCTGCTCTTTGGTGCCTGCATGTCGATCTTCATGTGGGGGCGAAGCAGCGATGAGCGAGCTTATCTGAGCAAGCAACTTCAGGAGTTCCAAAGCCTCGAAACTGAACAGAAAGATAACGTTCGAAAAAGCTACGCGCTGCTGAAGTCCATGCCGGCTCGAAAGCAGACAGAAATCGAACAGATTCATCAGCAGACGCGGGCAAATCCCGAATTACTGCAGACGATGAATCGTTATTTTGAATGGTGGTCCTCGCTGTCACAGGCCGAATGGGACAGCTTTGAAGATCTGAGCGCTGAAGAGCGCCTGGCATTTGTAAAATCTCGCTGGAGAAAGTCCACCGAAGCCACGCCTGAAGAGATTGTTGTTGAGTTTACCGGGCCCTCATCAGTGCGTATGCCGACGTTGCGATTGAGCTTTGCCGACTTCTGGTCGATCATCTCTGAAACTGTTCCCAACGAGGATCGTGATGACGCTCTGCGTAAAGAACTGGAGCAACTAGAATCCGATAAACACCGCTCATTGTTGTTGACACTCTCGATTTTTGAGCGATTCAGCGACCCGAACCAGCGACGTGAGCTTGAGCAATCGGGTGAGCTTTTGAAGGCAGCAATGTTGAGACATATTGATGACGAAGCGTGGCTGGCCAGGTTCCGGTCCATGGTTCACGATCTTGATCGTAAACCATTCGCCAGAGCCTGGATGTTTATGACGGCTTCGTCTGTGCTCGACAGGGCAACAATTGTTCTTGGCGATGATCTGCGAAAACAATTCCCTGTAACTTCAGAGCAGATTGTGGAGGCATTTGAATCACTCCCCGACAAAACGGATGCAGACAAATCGTTTCAACGAGCATTGATGACAATGCCCTCGGATGAGGCGAGAAAGCGTCTGGAGCTGTTGGCCCAAACGACTCGTAACCAGTCACCAGAGCAGCAGTTGGTGAATCGATACAATAAATTTATTCGAGATCGACAGCTCTTTCTGCGGAGGCAATTCGGCTTCGGAGGTCCTGGCATCGGACCACCACCTGCCTCCGGACAAGGTCCGGGATCAGATAGACCTCGCGAAGGAGACGGACTACTTCGTCGAGATCCAGGACGCCGTCCTGAATAGTAGACAGACAAATCTCTCAGAATCCCCAGGATGGCAGTCTGTTCACGCACCGCGAACTATTACCTCAAGTGTCACACTTTGACAAAAGTCGTAAAGCGAATCGCTGGACTTGTCCCCGTTGATTTCCGATTCTGATCACTCCCCAGGGCCGCTCAAACGCAGACTCCGTCGTGCAGGTTCGGGCATCAGAATTCTTTTTCGATCAGGAGATGGAAGCGATGGGCATTGCAGGCTGGCTCGTCATTGCCTTCTATGCAGGTCTGATGATCGGAGTGGGCGTCTGGTATTCGCGCAAGAACCAAACTGCGGATGACTATCTGCTCGGCGGGCGTCGCATGTCGCCAATTACTGTCGGGCTCTCCCTCTTTGCAACACTTGTCAGTACGCTTTCGTATCTGGGTGGCCCGGGAGAAATGATTGCTCACGGGCCGATGATGATGACTCAGAGTGCCGCGCACCCGCTGGTCTTTTTGATCGTCGGCTTTGGCTTAATTCCGCTGCTGATGCGACAACCCGTTACCAGTGCCTACGAGATTCTGGAAGCGAAACTGGGGACGAGTATCCGACTGGCAGGTGCTTCAGTTTTTCTCTTACTGCGGCTGGGGTGGATGTCGACCATTCTGTTCGCAACCAGTCAGAGTGTTCTGGTCCCGCTGCTGGGGCTGGATGTCTCATGGACCCCATGGCTTTGTATCTTTCTGGGAATTCTGACGGCGATCTATTCCTCCACCGGCGGCATGCGAGCCGTCGTCATGACCGACGCCATTCAGTCCATCACCATGCTGGCCGGGGCAATCGTGACCCTCGCGGTCATTACTGTTCGCATGGGAGGTGTCAGCGCGTGGTGGCCAAAGTCCTGGCCTCAACACTGGCAGACGCCCAACTGGGGTTTTGATCCTGATGCCCGAGTTTCATTCGGAATGCTGTTCGTCTCGACAACTCTCTGGTATGTCTGCACAAATGGTTCAGACCAGATGTCGATTCAGCGTTTCCTGGCGACTCGTGATGCCAAAGCCGCACGACGCACACTGGCCGTTTCTCAAATCACTGATGTTTTGGTTTCAGTGCTTTTGTCCATCACCGGTATGGCTATTCTGGGCTTCTATCAGGCACATCCGCCACAGCTTGAGGCCAATGTTACAATTGTTGATATCGGAGACCAGTTGTTTCCGAAGTTCATTATGTCAGAAATGCCCGACCTTCTGGCTGGATTAGTCCTCGCGGCAATTCTCTCTGCAGCACTGTCCAGCCTTTCCTCGGGTGTGAACTCCGCCTGTGCAGTGGTTGAAAAAGACTTTCTTTCAAGACATAAGGCAGGGACCACGCCTGAGACCACATCGTTGCGACGTCTGGTCCTGCTGACATGGATCATTGCGGCAGTGTCAGTAGGACTCAGCCTTGTCAACACGCTCATTGAAGGAAACATCATCGAACGATGTTACAAAGTCGTCAATCTGCTGACGGCTCCTCTGTTCGTGCTGTTCTTTTTGGCTCTTTTTGTTCGCTGGTCAAACGGATTCGGAGCCTGGTGCGGCCTCATTTCCAGCACTCTGACTGCGATCGCGATTGCCTACGCAAAAGATCTCGGGCTTCCTCTGGGAATCAGTTTCGTCTGGATGACGCCTTGTTCTTTGTTGACCGGTATACTCATCGGTGCAATCGCCAGCGCTGCATGGCCACAGAAAAGAGCAACGGCCTGAGAGTATCGAACACGCGGTATTGCACAGGTATTCACAAAGACCTTCGATCAGCCAGCCAAAAACATGCTTCAAGCTTCACGGACATTGTTGTTGTTTGCCATCATTTCCTGTTGCGCAATCGCCACAGCCTCAGACGGCCAGACTCGCCCCGCAGCCGATGAACATGAGCTGCGAAGATGGCTTGAGAATATGGTTTGGCATCACCGCTATTCGATCGAGGAAGTCAGTCAGGTCACCGGACTCGATGATGCTCAGATCGTGGCAAAGTTGAAAGAGTTTAACATTTCAGACGCGACGAAACCTTCGCGATCAGACAAACAACTTTTGATGCTGCCGTATCCGGGTGGACGACACCCTCGAATCGGGTTTCTTGACGGTGCTATTGAGCCGCAGCGCGAAACCAAGTTGAGTGTGTTCTGCCCTTGGGACGAGCAAAGCTATGTCGTCATGGATGTTCCGGAAGCAATCTGGTCCAATCTGGGGCTCACCTATCTGGCTCATACGCACGTGAAAACGATTTGGGATCTGCAGGGCGTCCAGCTTAAGCCGCAGGAATGGGCGTTGGCCAGCGATGGCAGCTATCATCTTCATCGCCGGCTTCCCAACGGCATCGAATTCGGCACCACTGCAGCAGCCTTTTCAGACCACATCGAAATGACGATGTGGTTGAAGAATGGTACGGATGCCAAACTCAGCGACCTGCGAGTGCAGAACTGTGTGATGCTGAAAGGAGCGAAAGGGTTCGATCAACAGACGAACGAGAATAAGCAGTTTCTCTCAGGGTACGCCATTGCATCGTCTCCCGATAAAACCCGCTGGATCATCAGTGGCTGGGAACCGATTCACCGAGCGTGGGCGAATCCCCCCTGTCCATGTCTACACGCCGATCCCAGGTTCCCCGATTGCAACCCAGGAGAAACGCAGACACTTCGCGGCTGGCAGTCCTTTTACGAAGGCAGCAACATCGAACAGGAAATCAAACGGATCGAAGCCACAGGCTGGCGACAGTCGCAGTGAGTCACGATGACATTAGCCCCGAGACGACATCGGGAGTGTGAGTTACGTGTCGTCAGCGCCGTCTGTCTTTCCGACTTAGCGATCGGCCTTTTCGGGCGACATCGGAGCTTCCTCGATCAGTTCTTCTGTTGAGCGCCCGACGCAGGTAAGAATCGTGTTCTGCCCAAGCGCTCCGAAGATGGATGTATCATAAATGTTTTCGCGCCAGAGCATCAAACCTCGGTTGGTATCAATGCGAATCGTTCCGCGAGGCGTTGCCTGAATCAGTTGGCCCTTAACAATCGGACTGCGCACTCGGGACTGTATGGAGCATTGAAACGAGATCGTGGCAATTCCGTCTTCAACAGAATCGAGTCGAAATGTGCGAAGGATAGGCACCTCGACATTAACATCCTCCTGAAGCCGAGCCGTGACCGTAATCTGCTCTTTCCATGTGTCCCCGACTCGTATTTCATGCTCGGGAAGAGCTGCCAGAAACGAACCGGGATCTGTTTGTTCCTTCTGTACAGCCGTGTTGCTAGAAGCAAGTTGTATTGGATTCGCCGTGGCTTCACTTTCGACCAGTGGATCAGAAGCTGGTGACGATGGAGCGTTTTCCCCGGAAGCACGTTCGACCTTCGCCGGCGTCTTGTCCGACTGTTTCGATAACCCTCGAGAAGTCAAAAGATACCGCGGAGCGTTTCCTTTCAACTGATGCGCCACCTGCTGATAGACCAGCGGCACTTCTCCGGGTTTCATTGAGGAGTCAAACTCAACAGCCGGATTATCATCACTCTGCTTCTGCATCCAGACATTCTCAAACTGCATGGTGAATGCAGCAGAACTATCTTCATTCACGGACGTCACAGTGAACAGTCGCCGCTGCCGCAATGCCGAGCGATCGATCGACTGACCTCGTTCGCCAAGATTGGCATCAAGAGCCATCTTCTGCTCCATCTGATAGCGGAGCTTCTGTCCTGGCTGGAACTGATACCTCAGCGTCCATGCAGCAGACGCGTCTGCAGAAACCTGATCTCCGGCGACTGCGGATGCCGGAGTGCCGGGCACAGCCACTGACGCTTCCTCAGTCGCGGGCACTGAAACGGAGGTTTCTTCAAAAGCAACCAGCCGCGTGCCAATAATGGCCCATGCGAAGGCACCAACGAGAGAAGAGCCAAAAGTTCTTGACGGAGCGATCATCCTTGATCCTCAACCAGCAGAGTCAGTGGGAATATGTCATCGGAGAGTAAACTACCACATCCGGAACTTTAGCCGCGAGTCCTGTTTTTGGTCAAAATACTCGATCTCATCCGGGCGTGTGCGACTGCGGTCGATCATTTCTCTCGCTCATATCATTAACCGGCAGATTCTGCTGATTAATGATGTGCTGTTTTGCTCTGAGCCTGCGACCGTTCACACAAACAAACGCCTGACCGCATACAGCTTCTCAGCCAATATCGAGTAGAGCAGAAGCCAATGGCCGAGTGTTCTGCGGAACATTATTCATCAGACTCTTCATCAGACTCTTCATCAGACTCTTCATCAGACTCTTCATCAGACTCTTCATCAGACTCTTCATCAGACTCTTCAGACATCTCTGCATCCTCAGACATCTCTGCGTCCTCAATCTCTGCTGACTCTTCCTCTGCGGCACCGCTCTGGTCAAGGCCATTGCTGACAAACGTATCTTTACCTCGAAACGCGATCGGCAGAATACCGCGATCTCGAGCCGCATCGATATCGATCAGCCTGTATTCCGGTTCAGTCGTCGATGCTAATTTCTCTTGATGTTCTGCGAGACTGGTCGTCCCTGCGACTACGGCACTTGAGAAGCTGGGCCACGATTCATCAAAACGATTTTCTTCATCAACGGACCCCTCCAGCAACTCCATCGTAGAGTACTCTTCACCCTCTTCAAAGGCCGTCCCTAGCATCGTCGTTTCGACGGCCAGCATTCTCTCTTTCTGTTCATCAACATAGAACCCGACATAACAGTGCCCTGGAACAAGCACGAGGAATGGTTCGATTCCAATTTTTCTGAGGGCCGAGGCAATTAGAACAGACCCATCCACGCAGTTCGCCTGAGAATTATTCAGGCTCTCTTCAATCAATCGGACATGCTGGCAGGCAACCGAATGTGCCTTGACAGAAGTAGCAGTAATACTGCTGTAGCGAACATCCCGTGTGACCAGCGCGTCCCAGATCGAATAGACCTGGCGAATGACTTCCGCCTCACCCTGCTGATAACCACTAAAGCTCTCAACCACTCCGATATCGAGCGCCTCACGCAACAGCTTGTCGAGGAACGGATGCTGTTCATTAACATAGGCGGCAAACGTAAAGCTCGTATTCAGGGCCAATTCGCCTTCCTGAACCAGGAAAGGGCAATCATGGATGGGACGGAGCATGACCGTTGCTGTCTGCTCACTGATATCACTTCCAATCTGCAATCGGAACGTCATTGACACCGGTGTCGCCTGAGTCACCTCGGCCAGTTTTGTGAAGCGATATTTGATCTTCGGATAAATGTGGTGCTCCTTACCCTTGTTCGTCAGCTTTCCGGAAAACTGACTTTCCTCCATCACTTCATCACAGGTAATTGTGACTTTGACCTGCGTATCTTTCTTCGGCGAGACAAACTTGATCCCCAACAATCCATCGCGATCACCAATAATCACAGGAGCGGCAGGATCAACCTCCAGCCCTTCTTCCGGAGGAGCGGATTTCATAGAAGCGGTAGAGATAATGAATGACGGAAACAACTGCTGATCGAAAGCGATCAGTGGAGTAAAGTCTTCGGCAAGAGCGATGGACCCGGAAAACAATGTAATGACCAACGCCAAAAGAGTCAGAGATCTCCGCTTCATGGTGTCGTTAACTCCGCCGATATTGAACCTGGTTTCGTCCCGATGTCTTTGCGAGATAGAGCATCTGGTCGGCCGATTCCAACAGAGCTGTCGCATCGCAGACTGCATCGGCAGAGAACTCTGCCACACCAATACTGACAGTGAGAGCAATTTGATCGCCGTCGAAGCAAACAGGACCATTTGACACTGCCGCTCGTATCTTCTCGGCAGTCTGCACGGCCTCTTCCGGACTCGTGTCAGCCATGACAAGCGTGAATTCTTCGCCTCCGTAGCGTGCTAGTAACTCGTCTCCCTCCAGAACCGACGCGACACGTCGGGAAAACTCTACCAGGACTGAATCCCCCGCCAGATGGCCGTAACGATCATTGACCGACTTGAAATGGTCGATGTCCATCATCAACACGCACATGGGAGACTGACGGCGACGAACTCGAACCAGTTCACGCTCCAGAGACTCCAGAAGAAATCGCTTATTGTGAACCTGCGTCAGCCCGTCCGTGGTCATCATCTTGTAAACGGACTCATGATACTGTGCCTCAATGGAGCTGGCTGACAAATACGTGAAGATTTGATTACCAAAACGCACTCGGTCACCAGGCTCAAGCCGCTTTGCCAGTACTCTTTGCTCATTGACCCATGTGCCATTGGTGCTTTCCAGATCCTGAACCATATCGCCCTCTGGCGTGCTTTCAATCAGCGCGTGACGACGCGAAACGGATTCGTCCTCAATGCTGAGCTGAGCCAATGGATCGCGTCCCACCAGAACACGTCCGCCGGTCAATGTGACCAGTTGACCAAGTCCCTGCGAAGGATAGATCCGGACCAGACAGCCGGAAGAATCCGGCTCAGATTTTGGCGCCTGAGCAAACCTCGTCGGCAGCAACTCCTCCAGCATTTGAACTGACATCATTCGTTTCCTTTCATCGGCTTAATTGGCTCTGCTGAACGTCCTTTTGAATCGCTGCTTACAGGCTCGGCACCTGGTTTTCCGGACAGGAACTTGCCCGACATTCGATTCACGACCCGTCCGGATTCAGCCGTCCTGAACGCCGTGGTTATGGTCTCGACATCCGGTAAATCATCGACTTCAGAGTCAGCTGCGTTGCTTGAATGCTCGGCTGAACTTGCGGTTAATTCCTGCTTCGGCTCGATGGATGCGACCCTGGTTGCGGCGACGTCAGTTGAAGACGGGGTTGGGAATGCTTGCGACGTTTCTGTTCGAGGATGCTGAAGGTTCGACCGGCCAACCGTTACTCCGGCACTCGCAACGAGCAGCGCGCCAGCAAAAACGAACGAAAACAGACGGGCCCGAGAAGTACCGGCTCCCGCTTTTACAGGCTGAACTACCTGAGCCCGCGTAAGCCCCGATTGCTCGGAGAAAGATGTATCGCCGTTCAAAAACTCCATAACTTCATTGGCCGACTGAAAGCGATCATCAGGCCGCTTCTGCAGCAAGCGCGCAAGCACTGTCTGCATTCGAGACGATACTTGCAGCTCACCATTCGATAAGGCCGCGGGCTCAAGAAAAAGATGCCCATGAATCTTTGCCGGCATACTGCAAAACTGATCGCCGCTGTAAGGAACCTTCCCGGTCAACAGATACACAAGCGTGCAGCCAAGACTGTACAAGTCACTGCGATGATCGGCCATACGCCCATCGGCGGCCTGCTCCGGCGACAGAAAATCGATCGTCCCCATCAGAAGGCCGGGACAAGTCATATCCGTCGAATGTTGCTGACTGCGAACGAGGCCAAAATCCAGAATTCGAACAACTCCATGTTCATCCACGATCAAATTCGACGGCTTGATATCTCTGTGAACAAATCCATGAGAATGCGCGTGGGAAAGGCCAGCGGCCACCTGCAGCAGAATTCTAAAGGCTCTCTCTTCACCCAAGGGGCCCTCGGTGGCGACAACTTGTGACAGATCGTTTCCTGTAACAAGCTCCGTGACCAAAAAATGAATCCCGCTGAAACAACCGGCATCCACTGCACTGACAATGTTGGGATGACTCAATCGCCCCAGACTCTCAACTTCCAACTGAAATCTATGAGTCCCCTCTGAAGACATCCGCGCGGGTTCAGCCATGAATTTCAGCGCGAACTGTTTTCCAAGCGTCTCATGTTTGCCAATGAAGACCTGCCCCATTCCTCCGGAACCGATCCTCGGACCCAGAACATAGCGACCCAGACGAAGTCCTGTCAGATCAGTGCGGTTCAGATCGGCAGCGGTGAGGGATGGAAGAGAACTCTGGCTCTGAGACGCTGGGCCATTTGCACGGACAGCGCCATCCAATGCAGTCTCGCGCGGAGGCTTGAACGCTCGCGTCGAATCTGGAGTCCGTAAACCACGAATTTCGGACACGTGCACCGGCCCTGGTCTGCCACAGCGACGACGTTTTTCAACGGCAATCACCGGATACTGCGAGTCGCCGAGAGGATGCGACAGGAAATAGCTTCGCGCAACCATAGGACGCGACTGCACACTTGCCTTCAGATTTCTGTTGTCGCAACAGTGAATCGAGACTCTACACTCGTTACAGGATGCAGGACCCAACCTTCGACAATGGCCGACGGCTTCGGCTCATCGGAAGATCAACTGTCCATCATGGGTAGAAAAACCCTGGCTGGTGCGAATGAACAGGTTTATTCTGTGCGCGACCACGATTGAGGGAATGATAAATTCCGCGAACACCCGGCCGCTGTTTATGCCGTTCAAGCAATAGTCCGAACCCATCCTCAGCCGTTGCTCAATCGCACCCATATTCGAAGCACGCACAAACCCTTCACCAATGGGATCCTCTACTTCGCCATCGTTTCCAGAAGCGCTGTGAGAGACGCAACACCTTCGGAGCTGCCAAACGCAAACAAATTGTCGCCGGGCTCGATCACCAGGTGACCGGGCGGAGGAAATATCTTCTGACCATTCGACTTCCGCACACCCAGCAACATGATGCCGGAATCTCGCAACCCTGATTCACTCAGCTTTCTTCCGACAAGGACTGAATGAGCCGGAACCTGCACATCGGCAATCTCCCAGTCGACACCTTCCGACTCAGCCACCTCGACAAAATTCTCGATGCTTGGCGACAACATAAACCTCGCCATTCGAATCGCACCGGAACTCAATGGGTTCATTACGCGAGTCGCTCCCGCCTGCAGCATCTTTTGAGAAGCACGGTCATCACTGGCCCGCGCCACAATCTGCAGCTTTGGACACAAGAGACGTGCGGATAGCACAACATAGAGATTGTCGGCATCCGTTGGCAAAACCGTCGTGAGTCCACGAGCCGTTTTGATACCCGCACGAGTCAGGATCTCGTCATGAGACGCGTCGCCACAAATATACTTCCAGTGTCGAGCCCGAAAGTCTTCGTTGAAGACAGACGGATTGTCGTCAACAACCACAAATGGCGTATGCCGTGTTTCAAGGTACTCACACAGCGTCGCACCCATTCTTCCGAAACCACAAACGATGAAGTGATCCTTCAGCAACCCGATATCTTTTTCCATTTTTCGTCGCTCCAACAGAGCCTGCAAATCCGTATTCATCAGGATCTGACCAAACTGAACAGCCCCGTAGGTCACAACCCCGATGCCACAGGTCAAATAGCCCATGATGAAGATCTTGGTGCCATCAGTCAGAGGAGAAGGCTCACGACAGCCAACGGTCGTCAGCAGAATTATGCACTGGTAGAAACAGTCGAGTAGTTTCTGCCCCGTGAGTACGTGCAGCCCGATGCCGCCAATCAGCAGCAATGCCATAATCAGCATCGGTATCTGCAGCAGTCGTCGCATGTCTCATCCCTGACTATCACGCCGAGCCAATCCATGGCTCGGCATCCACCGGGTGGGCCAATCGTCCATCACAGGATGGCAACACCCGCCCAGGGGAAGTGTCGCGGAAGACTGCTGAAATGAACAGACCATTTTTGATGCTGGAAACGCTCAACTCAGCCAGAGAAAGGGCCATAACCAGGGTTCAGCCCGATCAGCCGCAATGTCTATCGGGACGACGGTTTCGTCTTCGAAACCGCCGCCTGCATCTGCTGTGCGAACTGGAGCACTGCGGCAGCGGCGGAAGTGACATCGGCGGCCTCGGCAATCTTTCGAACAATCGCCGAACCCACAATCACCCCATCTGCGACGCCTTCCAAACCTGCAACCTGATCAGGACTGCCAATCCCAAAGCCAACAGCAAGGGGCAGTTTTGACTGACTTCGCAGACTGCGGAGCTGCTCGATCAATTCACGAGGCAACTCAAGGCGTGCCCCTGTCGTCCCCGCAACGGAAATGCAGTAGAGGAAGCCCGTCGACGCGGCAAGAATCTGCTTCGTTCGCCGCTCAGTGGTAGTCGGAGCTATCAACTGAACAAGGTCCAACCCGTGAGCCTTTGCAAGTGCTGAAACATCGTCAGCTTCATCAGCCGGTAAATCCGGGATGATCAATCCGCTGAAGCCTGCCTTCGCTGCATCCGCAACGAACGCCGCTGAACCATGCCGAAAGATAATCGCAAACGACACCATCGCCAGCACCGGCGGAAGTCCCTGTGACTTCAGGGACTCCATCGTGCGAAAAATTCCATCAACCGTGATGCCCCTATCTAACGCTCGTGTATACGACGCCTGAATCACCGGGCCATCAGCGATCGGATCACTGTAAGGAAAACCCAGTTCGATCAGATCGACATGGGCATCCCGCAAGGCCAGCAGGACTGCTGCAGTCCCTTCCAGAGATGGATCACCGGCCGTAACAAATGGCATAAACGCCATTCGGGATTCACCAGACGCGCGATTGAAAACTTCTGCGATACGAGACATTGTCATTGACGCCCAGGACACTAAATCTTGAGAACTGAATTTTGTCAAACAGGAGTCCATTCTGACGAATTCACCTGTGCAGTTCACACACGAAAATCGCACCATGGACAAGTTCAGGTCGAGCAGACTAACGCGGACCGATGGAAACTCCAACTCCGCACGCTGGATCCTTGAAAGGTGTCCGGGAATTGGCTGACAAATTCACCATTTCGCACCAAATTCCGGCCAAAGATCGGCCTTTCAGAAGATATTCGCAGGAGCTATTCGAGGCCATCGAGAGTTGCCGTTTGCACATCAGAGCCCATGACCCGGCCAAAAAATGTGCAGAGTACGCGTGACCGTGATGCAAACGAATCGGAAGCCGATATCCTATACCATCGCAGGGGGTACACAACACCCTCCACAGGTACCGCCAATACCAAAGGTAACGCCTCAAACCCGAATTCCATCCGCGTATGACTCGAATCAGTAAACCCGACCGCAAAGAAATCTATCAGACGGTCGTCTCGCGACTTTGTGGGTATCCGGAGTTCGCGATTGATGAAATCCGTGAATCCAGCGGCGGTGAGCATACAAAAATCACCGGCCTGATCGTGCAGACCCTTGTCAGACAAGGATCGCTGCAACAAGTCGAGACCGAACAAGGAACTCGATTTCGCTGGAAGCAGGACCCTCGTAAGTTTGAAGTGACACCGTGGGTCGACTCACAGGTCCATGGCACTCAAATTACGGAAGCACCCCTGGAGGAAAGGCCCCGCGAACGTTTACTGCAACACGGCGCTTCAAATCTTAAGACTTCGGAACTGCTGGCTATTCTTATCCGTACCGGTCGCACAGGTGAGTCCGCTCTGCAGGCTGGCGAGAAGATTGCGACTCGCCTTGGTAACGGGCTTGAGAACCTGCCCGGGCTGGGTCCCAAAGAACTGAAGGGCTTCAGCATCGCCGTTAGTGAGCCCGCCTATTGCCAAATCATGGCCGGAGTTGAACTGGGGCGAAGAGTCGCGGCCGCGATGGACGAAGGCTTTCGCGATCGCATTCGCATCACCAGCCCGTCGACTGCGATGCAGTTCTGCCTTAGTCGTTTTGGACGTCTGGCCAGAGAAGCACGACAGGAAGAGTTTCATATGGTAACTCTGGATACAAAGAACCAGCCGATTGCCTCACATCAGATTACGGTTGGGACCCTGCGAAACAGTCTGGTTCATCCTCGCGAAGTCTTTCGACCGGCCATTCGAGATGCAGCCAACTGTATCATCGTGGTCCACAATCACCCGTCCGGCGATCCCACTCCCAGTGATCAGGACATCAGCGTGACGGAACGCCTGGAATCAGCAGCAGAAATCATTGGCATCCCGCTGATCGATCACATAGTGGTCGCCGGTGACAGAGCTCTCAGCATTCAGGAATGGCGATCCGGAAATCGCTGGTGATTTGCCGCCCGATGGTCTGCTTCAGGGCGACGCACAAATGAGTGGCTGCTTTTGAAGGGCGAAAAGCAAACACTTCAGATTATTCTTGATATCCCAATCCCTACTTCATCCCATGCGCACCGCACAAGCGCCGGGTTGCATTCATCACGCCATCAGTTGCTTCACATTGGCTACCAGTCTCTGTGCCTCAGTGCCTCCGTGAGAAAAAGATTTGCTCTCACGAAGGCACGTAGCACACAGAGGAAGTCCATTCGGCGACGAGGGCCCAGAGGAGATTGGATAGCTGAAACGAGAGGGAAATTGCGACTCTCAAAATGAGAGTGAATCTTGCCTGAGCAAAGACTTATTTCTTCTCTGGCACGGGTCGGAACGGCCACTTTGGGCTCCCCGCAGGATCGTCACGATGTGGAGCCTTGCCCAGACCAAAATCCGCCGGCTTCCAGTTCAGTGTCTTGTAGTAATTTGGATCGTTGATGAAACCGTAGAACGTTGGATAAAACGGATCCACATAATCCACATCGGCCTTCTCAGGAACTTCTCCGCCCGTCAGATGAATTGCCGCATTAACAACAAGACGACGCAGATCCTCGTCAACAAAATCTACCGCTGCTCCTGCTGTCGTACAGAACGAATGACCTTCTTTGCCATTCGGGGCCTTATACGAATGCAACCAGGCCAGAGCCTGCATCGGCTTATTGCGATCATCATCGGTCAACGTCTTTGAAGACGGATCCAGCGTTTCCGTGATCGCTCCCCGCAGGAGTATAGTATCTGCATCTGTCAGGTGCTTAACGCCGTAAACATCGCTGGGCGCAAAGATTTCAGCCACGCCTTTGAGAATCACATGCTTCTCGGCACCCGGCTCAACAACGCTGCGAGCCCCTTCAACCTTGTGATGCCCATGATGAGAAACCCATTCTTCTCCCAGAACCTTTCGGCCCCATTCCGCGAAGGTGATTGAGTCACCGAATTTTTCACCACCGTTAAACGCATGAGTCGCTGTTCGTAGACCAATCACAGGCTTGCCAGCATTCATAAAGTCCGTGACATGTTTCGCTTCTTCCGCGGCGGGTTGACGAAAGCGAGTCGCGATAATCATCAGATCCGCGGAATCCAACGCTGCCAGCCCTCTCAGACCTTGCTGGTTATTGGAGTCAATGTAATCCGCACCGTCCGGTCCCATCGCAAAGATGACCGTGCATTTGAATCCATGCTTCTGGCTCAGAATCTTGCCCAACATCGGCAAGGCTTCTTCTGAGCGATATTCTTCGTCGCCCGACACCAGCACAATGTGCTTGGCCTTATCAGTGTGAGCCTTTGGTTCGAAAACCAGAGTATCGCCAGCCATCAACACTGAACTCGTTGATCCGCCTACGATCAAGAGAGCCAACGCCAGAGACGCCAGGACAGATATTTTCATCGAAGTTACCTTGCAAGAAGCGATTCACAAACAGCGGCTGACCAACATCACAGACGACCGCTGGTGAACAGTGTAACCGCCACCGAAGGGATCTCAACGCCATAGCCGAGAAGAACAGCATTGCCCCGCTGGATAAATCGTCGATCGGAGAATGCTCCGCACGGTGCGCATTGAAGCCGAGTATTCGCGGGATTCCTTTGGATGTTAGCCTCAATCGTCGCCGCGCACAGAGTAAATCATCAATGCTGAACGACCTTGCGCAGCACGATTATCCCGACGGTGCAAAGGATCGCATTCGAGACCCAAACGGCCCACCAGGGCTCGAGGCTTCCGGTTTTGCAAAGGTTTACCATCAGAAACATCACAGGATAGTAGATGATCAGAATTGGCAGGAAGCAGATGATGAAGGTGGTGATGAACTGTCGGCGAGCCTGTAGCATCGCGAACGGACCACCAACAAGGGTAAAAAAGAAACAACTGGCCGCCATCGAGAAGCGACTGTGGATCTCTGTTCGGTAACGTCTCTCGTCGCCGATCGCCTTCTTCTTTTCCGAAGCGATCGCTGCGATTGAATCACCCGACAATTGCTCGAAGTCACCGGTCAGCATCAGCATCGCAGCTTCCTGATTCAACTGCTGCTCACGAGCCCCCTGCGCCGTCTGACTGTCGATGATCCCCTGTTTCAGCGCGTTCAGAGTCATGTGACGAGCTTTCACTTTTCCGATCTCCAATGGCATCGGAAAGGAGAGCTCCATGTTGTCCATCTCACCTTCCACATCAGAACCGGGCTGACTTCCATTCCATTGTTTCAATTGGAGCTTGATGACATGGTTATCAAGATCAAACTTGATCCTCGCCGTTTTTGCTCGCACCGTATACTGTTGATGATCTTTTCGGCGATACTGAAAAGTGGCTTCCATCAAAGTGCGATTACGAACTTCATTGACCGTGATGGAATATCCCTGATTAGGGTCGTTGTAAATCTGCTGTGTGGCGAGAACTTCCAGGAAGATGTCTTCAATTGCCTGAGTCACAATCCGTTCAATGTTGGTGACCGCCCAGGGAATCGCATAGTTCGTCATTCCAAACGAACACACAGCCAGCACCGATGCCAACAGAAATGCCGGAGCCAGCAACTGCGTCGCACTGACACCGGCCGCTTTGGCGGCAATCACTTCCAAATCGCCCGAGATTCTTCCATACACTACACAGACGGACAGCAGCAACGTGGCAGGAATCGTGAATGGCAACATGCTGGGGACGACGAACGGCATGATCTGCAGAATCTGAACTGCTCCCAGCCCGCGTTCGGTTGCTTCTCGAAACAAACCGACAAACACCAGCATGACGGTCAACACAATGACCAGAAGACTGAACACTCGCAACAGTTCACTGAAAATGTATCGCTGCAGCAGTTTCATAAACACCACTCCAACGAGCGGCTTATAGGCTTCTCAGCGTTTGCGGAAACCGGATCAGCGTCGCGTAAGTCGAAACCACATTCGCGCAGTCCACACCAGTCCCTACGATCGACTGGAAGACCAGCGATCGGACAGCAGAGACCCGTTCTTCCGTGAATGGTCATGTTTCGCTGACGACAGTGCAAAGTTGAAAAGTGAGGATTCTGGGTGCGCAGGGTATTGGACAGCCGAAAATGCGGCAATGTCAGTGTTCCACCACGTTCCTGCACGGCTCATCCTCCTATTCCTTGCTGAACCGCGTGTTTTCGGCCCGTGTCGAAGCAGAGAGACCTGTTTCACCGGTTGACCGGTTTCCCTCCGTCAGGTCCAATTCGCGCTGTCGACGCCCGGAAAACACGTCCTAAAAGGGGCAAAAACCAAAAGCAGGCCGCATTCTGAGGGCCGATTCGCTCCAGGTTCCTGTCCCGTTCTCCAAGCCGTGCCACTTTTCCAACACCCGACAGCGCACCGAACATTCGCTTTTTTGTCGATCGGATCACTCAGACAATGCCCCGTCAGATTCTCGTCACTTCCGCCCTGCCCTACGCAAATGGCCATATTCATATTGGCCATCTCGTGGAATACATCCAGACTGACATCTGGGTGCGTTTCCAGAAACTGCGCGCTCATCAGTGCCTTTACGTCTGCGCCGACGACACTCACGGCACAGCCATTATGATTCGTGCTCGCAAAGAGGGCCGTTCCGAAGAAGCGGTCATCGCGGACATGAGAGAAGCTCACGTCCGGGACTTCGGTGGTTTTCAGATCGAGTTCGACAACTATGGCAGCACCAACAGCCCCGAGAACCAGGCGCTGTGCAATGAAATCTGGGCTTCCATCCGCAAAGCAGGACTCGTCAAAGAAAAAGACGTGGCCCAGCTTTACGATCCCGTCGCCGGAACTTTTCTGGCCGATCGATTCGTTCGCGGCAACTGTCCCAAGTGCGGCGCTGAAGATCAGCCGGGAGATAACTGCAGCGTCTGTGGAGCTGCTTACACTCCGGCAGACCTGAAGAATCCCAAAAGCACGCTGTCAGGAGCTGTCCCGGAGATTCGAACAGCCGAACATCTTTTTATCGAACTCGAACAGTTGCATGACTTCCTGAATCAGTGGACTCAGGATGGTTCTCATCTGCAGCCTGAGATCGCTAATTATCTCAAAGGACATTTTCTGGGCGAACCGTTGCGAGACTGGGACGTGTCCCGACCCGCGCCGTATTTCGGGTTTGAGATCCCGGATAAGAAGGGGCACTATTGGTACGTGTGGTTCGATGCTCCGATCGGCTACATGGCGTCCACGCACGAATGGTGCAAACGCAATAACCAGAATCTTGATGACTGGTGGAGCAGCAAGTCCTCGGCGGAGATTCATCATTTCATCGGCAAGGACATTACGTATTTCCATACGCTGTTCTGGCCCGGCATGTTGAAGACGGCAGGCTGCAATCTTCCCACAAAGGTTCATATCCACGGGTTCCTCACCGTAAGCGGCGAGAAAATGTCCAAGTCGAAGGGCACGTTTGTGATGGGCCGAACCTATCTCAATCACCTGCCCTCCGCAGCTCTTCGCTATTACTATGCAAGCAAGCTGGGAACAGGTCTCGATGACATCGATCTGAACCTTGATGAGTTTGTGTCCCGATTCAACTCCGACCTGGTCGGTAAAGTTGTCAATCTGGCCTCACGCTCTGCCGGGTTCCTCGCGGGACAAACGCTGAGCGATTCGTACCCTGACGACGGCGGGCTCTTTGCCGCTGCCGCCGAAAAGGGTGAACTGATTGCCGAGCATTTCGAGAACTGCAATTACAACGCAGCCACTCGCGAAATCATGGCGTTGGCGGACAAAGCCAATAAGTTTGTCGACGATCGTCAGCCGTGGGTGATTCGCAAGGATCCTACAAAAGCTGACGAACTCCGTGACGTCTGTTCGATCACTTTGAATCTCTTTCGACAGATCGTGACTTATCTGGCCCCGATTCTTCCAGGCCTGGCAAAACAATCCGAAGAACTGCTCAATCGACCAATCACAAACTGGTCCGACGCACAAACTCCACTGTCGGGTACACTCGTCAGCCCATTCACTCACTTAATGAAACGCATTGAAACGAAACAGGTTGAAGCGATGATCGAAGAAAGTAAAGAACAGATGGCCGCTGAACAGGGCGCTGCTGAACCAGCCGCGTCGGCCACGGAAACTCCGGCCGTCAATTTCCATCCGGCGGACTCATGGAAGGATGCAGGAGTCGCATTAGCCAATGAGCCTCTGGCCACCGAATGCACCATCGATGATTTCGTAAAAATCGACCTGCGCGTCGCGCGAATCATTGAGGCGAATCATGTGCCCAGTGCCAACAAGCTGCTGCAACTGACTCTGTCGCTGGGCGGCGGGGAAACTCGCAACGTCTTCGCCGGGATCAAGGCGGCCTACAAGCCTGAAGATCTTGTGGGCCGACTGGTCATCTGCGTTGCTAATCTCAAGCCACGTCAGATGAAGTTCGGGCTTAGCCAGGGAATGGTCTGTGCCAGCGGAAGCGGTGGACCGGAAGTGTTTTTGCTGTCTCCGGATACAGGCTCTGTTCCTGGGCAGCGAGTGCATTAGGCAGAGATTCGCGTAGGATGGGCATTATTGCCCGTCGAAACGCAGTCGGACAAGAATGTCCAACCGACATCGTAGATGTTTGACTCCACACAAGAGATCCGGAGGCATCACAGCCTCCGGATTTTTCAACCCGGTGAAACTTCGATGCGTCGTGGTTTGGCCCGTGCAGCTCGAGGCAAGTCGACTCTCAAAACGCCGTTGGTCAGTTTCGCCTGAATGCGTTCATGATCAACTTCATCGCTCAGGATGAATGATCGCAGAAAGTCGCCGAGCTGATACTCCTGGTGGATCACTGAAATCGGCAGAGCATCAGTGCGTGAGATTCTTCCGAACAGTGTCAGCTTGTTGTCCTGAACCTGCAGATCCAATCCCTCCGCGGTAACACCCGGCAGATCCGCATAGAGAACCAGCCCATCGGGCGTCTCATAAATATCGATCGGCGGATTAAACAACAGTCGAGGCGCGGCGTTGGCGGCAGACTCCGCAGAAGGAGCCATCTCCGGCTTCGGCGAGGCCACAATCGGCTGCAGCTCTTCAGGTCGGCTGAGATCTCGAGATTCACTCATGGGACTAACCTTCGTTGACTTTGATCTGACGAGGAGTCGTTGACGGCGCCTTCGGCAACGTCACTTTCAAAATCCCGGCGGAGTAATCTGCCCGCATTCCCTCTTCGTCAACTCGATCGGGAAGCTGAATCGTTCGCTGCCACGGACCATGGAACCTTTCCTGCCTGCGGAAAGTGTCTTCCCGCGCCTCTTCAGGAGGTAGCCGGTTCCCTTTGATCGTCAGGTAACCGGAAGCCGTTGTGACCTCAAGTTGCTTCAAATCCACGCCCGGGATTTCAGCAACGAGCACATAGCTGTCTTCCACTTCCAGCAGATTAATCTGAGGAAACCGACGCCCAAACCGGACGCCGTGCAAAGTCAAACTGACGCCCTGCAACAGACGATCGACTTCTCGCTCAAGATCGCGGAACGGATCCCACGGCTGGCCCCAGCGAAAAATTGGCATTGCTCACTCCGAAAACGACAGCATCCCCTGACAGATCTGAAGAAAGAATACATGGCTGCACACCATGTTCCAATTCTCGGAACTCCCCGAGACGGTACTCTCCAACCAACCATAATCGCTGTAAATCATTACAAATCATGGTTTTGCATCGAATTCGGCGCCTGCCTTGATCGGTCATGTTCACCTGCCAAATTGCCAGAGAGTGTTTTCCCAAAACTTGTGGCATCCGAATGAATTCGTGGCGGACCCTGATGTCGTCCGGCCCTCTACCAACAGAAAGAACACCGTTTCTGGCTGCTCAAACGCGGCGTGAGGCTGCAAGGAAGCACTCTTAAAGGCAATCCGGGATCCGGCTGGAGTTATGTGCAACAATGGCTTTCGCTCGTGCGGAGAGGAACTCAGGGTATTCGATCATGTTGAACGACAGCGGCAAGAGCGACCTATCAGCGAACGATGAAAATCGGCGTGGCAATCCGGATGCGCATCGCGACTTACTTTTTTTCACCGGTGACCGACTTTCAGGACGCCGAATGAGGAACACCTTTCCAACATCTTTGCCCGCATCCTGTGAAAAACTCCAGTCCGACATCCCGGAACAGAAGAACGAGGATGACGCAGCAAAATAAGGATTGAAGGGGCCGGTCACGTTCTTCGCTTCGGCGATAAAATCCGAATCGATCAGGACGGCGATATGGGCTGGCCTGGTGGGCCACTCATCGCCGCGATCACAGCCGATTTTTCTCTGGCCCTCTACGCCACGAGTCGGCCAGTTCCTGTTCCGTCTTTCCTGTGAGTTCCTTCCAAGTCTCTCCTGAGTACCTGCCTTCTCGAGCGGCCGCATTGAGCTGTTCCAGAAAGCGTCCATCGTTGGGATGGTTTCGGATCACCCAATCAATGAAGTTGGCGGAAGTCCTGTAGCTGGCATCATGCTTCGCATCTTTCAGTCGCTCCGGCGACAACTTCGCGCCGCCCGTTTCTGGTTCAAAGAGGAACCAGCGGATGTAGTCCGGGATGCCTTCAACAATCCAGCCGGGTGGAGCAACAACTCCACGGCCTCGGCGATTGCGACCAGAGTAGCCCTGAACAACATGCACCATCTCATGCACAACGGCCCCGCGCGCTTCACCTTTGAGCTGACCGCGAAACCATTCCGCGTTCATGGAGATGGTCGGGCCGGATGCATAGGCCGGGATGCCCTTCATCTCTTCATCGCGGAGGAATCGAAAGCGAACGTGTCGAGCCGCTTCAAATCCCTCGCTGGGCAACATCGCCACGATCTTCGGATACCACTCCTGAATCAACGGCTTGAGCTCGTCCGCGGTCCAGGTCTCAAGTTCAAGGGCTTGGGTTACGTCAATCGTGAAACGAAAAGCATCGTCAGTCGTTGAGAATTTGATCTCACGAACTTCGGGAGCCGTGATGCGTTGAACGTTGGTTGCATCACCGGCAATCACATCGATCTCACTGAAGAACGTATGACTGAAGCGGTTGCCAGGCTCGGTCGCGTTCATCTCAAACAACAGATGCCGGAACTTCCCCAGTGTCGCCCCCGGCTCAAAAATCCGCACCGCGTGTTGCCCACCTTTTTGATTGGCCTGATGAGTATTCACGCTGGCGATTTTCTTCCAGCCTGAGGCGTTGCTGATTTCATCAACCGACATGGGAAAAGCGAAACCCGGTTCTTCCCCGGTTGCGGCGTAGACAGAAAAAACCTGAGGTGCTCGACTATCCGTATGCCATGAATAAGACACGATCTCCTCCACATCGGTGACCTGTTCAAGGTCCATAGCAATCAAACCGTTCTGTGTTCCAGCAGCGAAGAAGAAATTCTCGGATGGTCGATCGGCTGAAGTTGGGACGCGACCATCGAACAAGCATTCCATCGAACCAGAGTTCGCATCCCCCTGCCCGGCAACGACCTTCCATTGCCCTTTTGACCCGGCATCGTCAATTGCTGGCAGCGGTACGTTATCGAATCGAAAAAACGAGCCCTCCTGCGATAACTCGGCTGAGACTTTGACCTCGGCAACGCAGTCTCCTGCCATCAAAACGGCAAGGACAAACGAAAGCAATCCGCAACAAGACGTCATCAGAGAACATTTCATGATTGCTGCCCGTTCGGGACACTGTCGTGCACAAGAGCCATGTCAAATCGCGGCAACACGTGAGGCCGTCGCAACACCGCAACAGGCACCCTAACAGATTCAAAATTTTCGGACCATCGAGCGATCCGCAGAAGGGCGTCCGCTGGGTGGCACTTACACGCAGTGGGAATGTACCGCAGGCACAAGAAGCTTCAGTGAGGACTCTCATTCGAAAGCCAGCATGCTTGAAGATTCAACTTGCAAACCTGTGCTTCTTGTTGCTGCGCAACACAGCCTATCCATGCTGTGCCACCCTGCGATTCTGGACAAACTAAAGTAGCCGTCTCGCTCCGCCGCCGAGACGGCTACTTTGACTGATCACGGAGGCACGTCAACGGCCTCAAAGCCCGGGCTTAACGATCGAGGTTTCAATCAATCCCAGCAAGCGGTCGGCTACTTCTTCTTTGGTGCCTTTGAAGAGGGCGATGGTTTCGGCTTCCGGTGAAAGCACTTCAACGGTGTTTGTAAGTGAACCAATCGCCGACGTATCATTGAGCACGATGCAGTTGCAATTCTTCATTCGAAGTTTTCGCATCGCGTTGTTGCGAGGATCCTGCGACTCCAAGGCGAAGCCGACAACCCAGCGATGGCCCTTTTGACCACCAAGCTCAGCCAGCACGTCAGAAGTCTCGGTCAGCTCTAAAGTTATCGGACGACCTGTCTTGGTGATTTTTCCTGTGATGCGTTCTTTGGGGCGATAGTCACAAACGGCCGCGGTGGCAATCACACCGTCACACTCCGGAAACAACTCCAGACAACGCTGGCGCAACTGATCGGTGGTTTCGATGCGATGCACTGTACAACCAACCGGTGCAGATTGCTCAACAGGGCCTGTGACAAGTTCGACCTGGTGTCCACGAGCCAACGCGGCGGCAGCGAGCGAATAGCCCATGCGGCCACTGCTGGCGTTCGAGAGAAATCGAACGTCGTCGATATACTCGCGAGTCGGTCCGGCGGTGATCAGAATCTTCATGACGGTCCTTATTCCGCTTGACTGGTGCCAGGATTCTGGCTCAGCAACGACTCCATGGCCTTAATGATATTGCCGGGATCCGACAATCGTCCGGCACCAACCTGCCCACAACTGAGCCAGCCCTCGTCGGGACCCACAAACGTGTATCCATCGTCTTTGAGCTGAGCCACGTTTCGCTGGACGGCCGGCTTGGCCCACATGTCACAATTCATAGCAGGTGCCAGCAACACCGGTGCGGTGACCACCAGCAGAGTCGTGCTCAGCAAATCATCGGCCATCCCGTGAGCCAACCGTGCTATCGTCTGAGCTGTTGCCGGAGCCACGACAGCCAGCTCTGCTCGCTGAGCCAACCCGATATGCTCACCCTGAAAATGTTCTTTCGCTTCGAACGCATGTGAATAGACCGGTCGACGCGTCAGTGCTTCGAAAGTTCGGGCTCCGATAAACTGATGTGCGGATTCCGTCATGATGACCGTGACCTTCGCTCCGCGCTGAACCAGGCGACTGCAAAGGTCAGCGGCCTTGTAGGCGGCAACACCTCCTGAGACACCCAGCAGAATTTCGCGATTGTGAAGAACGTCTGTCATGGCAGATTGTGGTCATATAAAAAAACAGCCCTGAGACTCGATGACGATCCTCAGGGCATAGATTCGACAAGTGGCCGGTCTGATCAAAGATCGTCGATGCCGGGACCACCATCTTCGGCCAGCAAGCGATCAAGCTTGTCGACCAGTGCAGAATCGTCCTCAACGGCCTTCAGGTTGCCGGTGGCGTCGAGATAAATCTTGTCGCCCATGATTTCGGCGACCACAATCTGCATCAGGTCCTTCGTCTGCAGATCAACCAGAGCCCGCGCGCCACGGTTCAGTGCAACCATGCGTTTCTGGATCAGGGCGGTCATCTTGAAACGACCTCCGACCTTGCGGGCGATTTCGTCTTCACGGAATTCATCAAGCATTTCGAGCCTTCTCCTCCGCCTTCAGTATCTCACAGATCTCGCTGACCGCGGTTTCCAGCTGATCGTTCACAACCACATATTTGTAACGGTCGGCCAGTTGCAGTTCTTTCTCTGCAGTGGCCAGCCGACGCTGAATTACTTCTTCTGATTCTGTACCACGAGCCCTCAATCGGCGTTCAAACTCTCCGGGCGACGGCGTACAAAGGAAAATCGTAACAGCATTTGGGTACTGCTGCATAACTTTCATCGCTCCCTGGACGTCAATTTCCAGGAATGCCCACCCACCCTGACTCCAGGCTCGATCCATCTCAGATGACAAGGTTCCGTAGAGAAATCCCGAAGAAAACACTTCGGCATGCTCCAAAAACTGCCCTTCAGCCAGTCGCTTGCGGAACTCTGCATCCGTCAAAAACCAATAATCTCTGCCATTCACCTCGTTCGGACGCGGCGGTCGAGTAGTCGCGGAAATTGACATGACCAACTTGACCGGAGCGCGATCGACCAGCAACCGGACCAGCGTGGATTTGCCACTTCCACTGGGCCCGGACAGCACCACGATTCGCTCATGTTGGCCCTGACTCATTACTCCACGTTCTGCAGGACTTCCCGCATCCGCTCAATTGCCGCTTTCATTTCCACGACGCTCAGTGCAATCGTCACGTGATTGGCCTTGGAACCAATCGTATTGATCTCTCGAAACATTTCCTGACCGATAAACTCAAGCTTGCGTCCCTGCGACGTCTCACCGTTCAGAAGCCGGCGAAACTGCTCGGTATGACTTCGCAGTCGCGTGATCTCTTCATTGATGTCACAACGGTCAGCGAATAACGCGACTTCGCGGATGACATCGTTTTCGCTGATATTGACCGAGGCATCACCAATCAGACGACGAACACGTTCCAGAATCTTATCGCGGTATTCAGTGACCACCTGCGGCGTCAGAAGTGCGACCTGTCGGCCTTCGTTTTCAATGACCTCGCACTGCTTCTCGAGATCCTGCCGCATCGACTCACCTTCGCGGCGACGAAAGTCTTCGAAGTGATCAAGTGATTCCTTCAACGAAGCTTCAACAGCAGGCCACAATGAGTTAACAAATTCTTCGGGCAGCTCTGTCTGTGAAACAACGCCTGGAAGCGACAGCAATTCCCCAAGAGTCGCAGAGTTTCCCTTTGCGTCGCCGGAGATCTCCGCAAGCTGTCGCTGAAAACCTCGGAGCAGATCCTGATCAATTCGGTACTCACTTTGACCGCTCGTAAACCTAACACGGATCGAGAGCTGAACCGAGCCACGCGTCACACGTGACCGAACCAGTTTTTCAATCTCGGCTTCAAATCGAGCCACCGAATCGGGCATACGCACCGAGATCTTCAAGTACCGATTATTGACGGACTTGATCTCTGTACTGACGTGGACACCCTCCGTTTGCAGCGAAGCGTTTCCAAAACCTGTCATGCTGAGCAGCACGATGAATTACCTTGCGGGAAAGAACCGACTTGTGAAGCTCGGCAACCAATGGCTTTCAACGAACAGGCAGACCGATAAGAACTGCCGACACTTGGACTCCCGAAAATCAAAGAGTCCAGTCGACCGGATGACCCGGCCGACGAAAAATAGGCTGCGGAGTTATTCTGGCTTCGCAGGAGCTGCCGGCTCTGGAGTTGCCGGAGCAGCTGGCTCAGCAGGCTTCTCTGTCGGAGCTGGCGATTCTGGTGTAGCCGGGGTTGCAGGAGGCGTCGCTCCTTCTGCCGATGGAGCAGAGTCCGCTGGCTTCTCTGCAGGAGCGGCTGGCTCTTCTTTCTTGGCATCGCCTTCAGCCGGGGCGGCCGGAGTTTCAGCCTTCTTTTCTGCTTCCGGAGCTGCTCCTTCAGCGGCCTTCTTTTCTTCTCCGTCGGCCTTTGCTTCGCCTGCAGGAGCGGCTTCGTTCTTCGCAGCGTCTTCTGACTTCGCGTCAGACTTTTCGCTCTTACCAGACTTGGCTTCTTCGGCCGCTTTCTTCTCGTCAGCCGACTTCTTTTCGGCCGCTGCTTTTGCTTCAGGAGTCTCAACGAAACCGGACTTCTCTCCAGTGGCCGCAGCTCTTGCATCCTTGCGGATCAAGATTCCAAGCACGCCCCCCATCAGAATCCAGATAACGGCAAGCACAATGGTGACGCGAGTAAACGTGTCACCAGCCCGAGTTCCGAAGGCGCTCTGGCCACCCATGCCACCGAACGCCCCCGCAAGCCCGCCGCCTCGACCACGCTGGATCAATACAAGCAGAATCATGAACAGGCTGACCATGATCAGCAGGATGGTGAGGGTTACGATGAAAAATGACATCTGACTGACTGCTCCACGCTAAAACAAACCGCGGGCACTCCTGCCCGACAATCTCTATTGATTCTAAACGCGAAAAGACGGACTGAGGTCCGTCTCATGCGAACGTTCTTTTTTTAAGCCCCATCTGCGGGCATCGCAGCTAACCAAACAATAGTGCTCTGTCAGACCTGAAATGTAAGTTGGACATTCTTGTCCGACAGACCTTCGATGGGCAAGAATGCCCATCGTACCCGAAAATGCAGACCTGACGAAGCACTATGTGCTCAACTTGCGAGCCGCTTCAATGATCGGAACAAAGGTCGAAGACTTCAGGCTGGCTCCGCCCACAAGTGCTCCGTCAACATTGGGCTGACCGAGCAATGTTTCGGCGTTATCGGCCTTCACACTTCCGCCGTACAGGATCCGAACTTTCTCCGAAAACGCGGGAGTATAGCGGCGAGCCAGCCACTTGCGAAGATGTTCATGCGCAGATTCAGCCTGCTCTGGAGTTGCCGTGACGCCTGTACCGATCGCCCAGACAGGTTCGTAGGCGATGACAACCTGAGCCGCCTCTGCCTCGGAGACCCCGGCCAAACCACCTTCCATCTGCCGATCCAGCACCTCTTCGGTCTGGCCAGATTGACGTTCGCTGAGCAATTCACCGACACAAAGCACGGCCGCCAAGCCGCCAGCAACAGCCGCCCGGACCTTCCGATTGATGATCGCGTCCGTCTCACCCATCACATGGCGGCGCTCACTGTGGCCCAAAATTACGTAGCGACAGCCACAATCTCGCAGCATGTCGACCGCGATTTCGCCCGTAAATGCACCCGGAGCTTCAAAATAGGCATCCTGAGCACCCAAGTGAACTGCACTGCCAGCCAGCGCTTCCCCAACGGCCAGCAAATAAGGGTATGGAGGGCAAACCAGCACCTCAACACCAGCTTCAGCCTGAGGAACAACCGCAGCCAACTCTCCCGCCAGAGCAACCCCTGACTGGCGAGTCGTATTCATCTTCCAATTACCGGCGATCAAAAAACGTCGCATAGTGACACTAGACTTTCAAAGACGTCAAATATGGTGAGCACTGAACAAAAACACGCCGAAAACGGCACTCAGCGCATCCGCACAAAATTATTTGGAGGGCTCGCTTCGAGGATACGATCCCAGAATTTCCAGCCGATCCGGAGGCAAACTTTCCAGCTCTTTCAGAGCCTTTTTGATCCGCGGCTCAGAAATGTGCCCCTCGAAGTCCAGGAAGAACAAATAGCCCACCGCAGGTTGTCTCAACGGGAACGATTCGATCCACGTCAGATTAATCTTGTTCCGGCGGAAAGCCTCCAAAGCGTCAGACAATGAACCCGGACGATGAGGAATCTGCAGCAAAACAGCCGTGCGATCCGATCCGGTTGGATCTGCGACACTGTCGCCAATAACCGCAAAACGAGTCACATTGTTGCGATTGTCTTCGATACACTCAGCAACAATTGGCACATCATACTGCATCGCCGCCTGATGGCTGGCCACAGCCGCCACATTTGGCTTATCGCGAGCCAACTGAGCCGCCGTCGAAGTACTTGTCACTTCGATCTGCCGAGCATGCGGCATGTTTTTGGACAACCAGTCCCGACACTGCGACAACGCCTGAGGCTTGCTATAGATCTCAGAGATCTCACTGCGATCACAGCGAGCCAGCAGGTTGTGATGCACATGAACCTGCACTTCGCCGCAAATTCGCAGCGGCAGCCGAGTGAACATGTCCAGAGTATCAACAATTCGGCCATCAGTGCTGTTTTCGATCGGAACCAGGCCGAAATCAACATGACCTCGATTCACTTCCTCGAACACGGTCGCAATCGTGCTGACCGGCACCAGATCCGCAGCCTCGCCGAAGCGAGCAATCGCTGCCTGATGCGTAAAGCTATATGCCGGGCCTAGATACGCAACGCGAATGCTCTTAATTCGCTGACGACCGGCGCTCATTAATGGCCGGAAGATCGTCTTGATCTCTGCCGAGGTCAGCGGCCCTTGGTTGACTCGATCGATCATCGACCAGACCTGCTGCTGATCCTGATCACTGAACATGATCTTGGACGGCGTCTGCACGCCCTTCATCTTCTCCAGATAGAGGGACGCTCGCTTATTCAATAACCCGACCAACTGCTCATCAAGCCGAGAAAGCTGGATTTCAGGGGAAACTGCGGTCGGTGGCGCCACTTGAGCCGGAACGGACTTTGGCCGAGCAGGAACGGTCGCTGCCGGGGCTTTCTTCGCCACCTTTTTTACAGGAGTCTTTGCGATCGGTTTCTTTGCCATCAGCCTGCCCAGCCCTCGCGCGAGTAAACATCCGGCGAGTTTCAGACTTGCTGACCGGCTCTTCAGTAGGACCCCGCACGCAGGAACGAGCGAAACCGCAACGGCTCGATAACACTCCCGGACATCCCATCCGAACAAGTGACGGAGCTGAACCTCGCCTCTCAATAGACACTCCGGCCTTGTACAGGCGTCAAAATTGAGTGTCAAGCGGGGGGGTGTCTCTCTCTAAAATCCGATCCACTTCGCACCTTCCCCCAACACAAAGAACTCTCAATCTCTCAACGTGCCAGACTGGCACGCCACATCGCGCGTCAAGAGAAAGTGCCTTTTTGGCACCAGCGATCATCATGCCCAACGACGAATCGCCCTGCCACTATGACATTTTCCGCCCCAAGCAGCGAACATTTATTTTCCTTAAATCAATTAACCATAACAACTTACACCAAAGCAACCCCAACGGCATGGAACCTGCTAAGTGGGATCGTGACCTGTCGAAGTGATTCAATGCTTAAGACGACAGACCACCTTTCTTTCAATTCTCCGCTTTCGCAGTACCCCGGTTCTGGTACCGCGAGCCTTCAAAACCAGTCACTTAACAAAATGCAGTTGCCGCGATACCGGATCGCGCGACTGCGGACAGAAGTCTCAGAGGAGCGTCGTCATGGCAGTCTCGGGCGAAAAAATCATCGGTATTGACTTGGGAACAACGAACTCCGTGGTGTCGATCATGGAAGGCGGTGAACCAAGAGTCATCGCCAATCAGGAAGGCAGCCGAACGACGCCCAGCGTAATCGCGTTTACCGCGAAGGGCGAAACCCTTGTGGGTGAGCCAGCGAAACGTCAGGCGGTCACGAACCCTCAGAATACGATCTATTCGATCAAACGATTCATGGGCCGTCGTCACAAGGAAGTCGAGTCCGAAGAGAAGATGGTGCCCTACAAAGTCGTAGGGGCGCTGACGGACTACGTGAAGGTCAATGTCCACGGCAAAGAACATACGCCTCCGGAAATTTCCGCGTTGGTTCTGCGCAAACTGAAGGAAGCCGCAGAAAACTATCTCGGTCACAAAGTCAACAAGGCCGTCATCACCGTACCGGCCTATTTCAACGACGCGCAACGTCAAGCGACAAAAGACGCCGGTCAGATTGCTGGTCTTGAAGTCGCTCGAATTATCAACGAGCCAACCGCCGCAGCTCTGGCTTATGGACTCGATAAGAAAAAAGAAGAGAAGATCTGCGTCTTCGACCTCGGTGGTGGTACGTTCGACGTATCGATCCTTGAAGTCGGTGATGAGCTGGTCGAAGTTCTCAGCACCAACGGAGATACTCACCTAGGTGGCGACAATTTCGACGAAGTGCTGATTGACTACATCGCGGCCGAATTCCAGAAGGAACAGAGCATCGATCTGCGTAAGGACCCAATGGCCCTGCAACGTCTGCGCGAAGCTGCGGAGAAGGCCAAGAAGGAACTGTCGTCACAACAGGCAACTGACATCAATCTGCCGTTCATCACGGCCGACGCAAGTGGCGCAAAGCATCTTCAGCTCAGCATTTCGCGATCAAAGTTTGAAGAGCTGATTGACCCTCTGGTCGAGCGATGCCGCCAGCCGGTTTTGAATGCTCTGAAAGACGCCAAGCTGAAGCCAAGCGATATCCATGAAGTCGTATTGGTTGGGGGCTCAATTCGAGTTCCCAAGGTACAGAAGCTTGTCCGGGATATGTTCGGCAAAGAACCTCATCAGGGCGTGAATCCCGACGAAGTAGTCTCCCTCGGCGCGGCGATTCAGGGCGGGATCATCTCCGGCGATGTGAAAGACGTTGTCCTTCTTGACGTCACTCCTCTCTCGGTTGGTATCGAAACCGAAGGCGGAATCATGACAGTTCTCGTCGAACGAAATACAACGATCCCAACGACGAAGACCGAGACATTCTCAACCGCCTCGGACAATCAGCCAGCTGTCACCGTGCGAGTCTTCCAAGGCGAACGCAAGATGGCGTCCGACAACCGCCTGCTGGATGAATTCAACCTTGATGGCATCCCTGCTGCTCCTCGAGGCGTTCCTCAGATCGAAGTCAAATTCGACATCGACGTGAATGGTATTCTCAGCGTTTCAGCCAAGGACAAAGCCACTGGCAAGGGCCAGACTGTTCAGATCAAGCAGTCCAGCGGTCTATCGCCTGACGAAATCGAACGTATGCGAAAGGACGCCGAAGCGCATGCTGACGAAGACAAACAGAAGCAGGAACTAGCAGCCGCGAAGAATCAGGCGTCGTCTTTGGTCCACCAGACTGAAAAGACTCTGAAGGAGCATGCTGACAAACTGGACGCATCTTCAAAATCTGCGATTGAGTCTGCGATCGAGAAGGTCAAGAAGTCAGCAGAAGGTTCAGATACCGCCGCGATCAAGGCAGCCACAGATGAACTGATGCAGGCGTCCCACGCTCTCGCTCAGCACATGTATGCTGACAAAGGCGGTGCCCCTGATGCAGCAGCTGGTGCGGCTCCAAAGAGTGGTGATGACGACGTGATCGATGCTGAGTTTGAAAAGAAGTAATCTCAGACGTCATTAATAATGTGAATCCGCGAAGCCCGGCTTGGTTCCCTCAAGCCGGGCTTTTTCCTGCGCTGCAAACGCTTGAAATGTCGCGTATGTGCGAAACAATCCGGGGGCGAATTGAATCGCGGATGGAACAGGTAACACAGATTTGAACTTTGGAAGAATCGCAAGACCGCCTGTTTTCTGAACGCAGAGGTCGCAGACGCACGCAGAGAGAAACTCGAACGAAGCCGGTGCGCACCCCTGCGTTCCTCAGCGACCTCTGCGTTCAGTATACATCTGGAGTTCAATTGCTCCAACTATTCCTCTGTCGAACTGCTGGCCGAATCAGATGCGTCTGCAACCGGCTCGCGAACAAATCGATATCCCGTTCCCCGAATCGACAACAAGTGACGTGGCGAAGACGGATCCGCCTCGATCATTCGCCGCAGTCGCATCACAAAGTTATCCACAGAACGGCTGGAAATATCTGCCGAGTCCTTCCAGACATCTGATTGCAGTCGAGCTCGCGACAAAACTACGCCATCGTTCTCCAGAAAATATCGGAGCAGCTCCTGCTCGCGAGTCGTCATCGTGTGAACTTCGTCTTTGTGACGAATCTCAAAGCGACCAAAGTCTGCAATCACATCACCAAAACGCACCACATCATTGGTTGGCCGAACCGACCTGCGTTCCAGAGTGCGGCGACGACGATCCAGCAGATTTCGAACTCGACTGAGCAGTTCAGGCAAAGAGAACGGCTTCGTCATGTATTGATCGACGCCGCAGTCAAACGCCTGAATTTTGTCTTCCGACAACGTCCGCGCTGTCAAAGCCAGCACAGGGATTTCTGTATCCAGCCGCCGCAGTGTTCGACAAATCTCGTAACCACTCATAAGAGGCAACATCAAGTCCAGAACAACCAGATCCACAGGCGGCTGAGCCGACTCATAAAGCTCCAGAGCGGTGGGTCCATCGGGCGCCAGATCAACCTGATAACCTTCACGCTCGAAGTTGAACCGCAGGCCTCTGGCAATCGCCTCTTCATCTTCAACGACTAAGATTCTCATGGTTCAAACTCCCCCAGAACAACATGCGAGTTATTGAGACTTGCCGGAGACATTAAGAACTTCCCTGGGCAAAGACTCATCGCTATTGCGCCTTCTCTTTTCCCGACAACGCCAACTCCGACACACGGCTGCGAGTCTCACGATGCTCAGACTCCGGAAGATCCAATTGTCTTCCTGGCAGAGTCACCTCAAAAACCGATCCGCCTCCGGACTCCGCATCCAGCACGACAACTCGTCCCTTCAACAACCCAACCAACGTTCGCACAATATAAAGCCCGAGTCCTGTCCCGGTTTTCGTGCGATGCAACTCATCGTTACCTCGAACAAACATCTGAAAGATACGCCGCCGATTCTCAGGAGCAACGCCAGCACCGTTATCGCGAACTCTCACAACCACCTGATTGCGCCCACGAGAAAACGCATGCACCGTCACTTTGGGAGGCTTCCCGCCATACTTCACGGCATTGTCGAGTAGATTTCCGAAGATCATTTCCAGCAGCAGACGACGAGACGTCAACGCCAGCGGAGCAACTTCAAATCGAAACACATCGTTAAACTCCTGCTTGTGATGCAGGCATGCGGCATTCGCACATTGGCGGAGCAGATCCTCCAGATGAATCGTTTCGGGCTCCGTCTGATGACCAATAGCGTCAAGACGTCCGACCTCCAGCAGTTGATTGATTAATCGATCGAGTCGCCCCAGTTCGGTATTCATCGTCTCATAAAATTCTCGCCGATCAGCCGCCTCCGGCTCGCGCATAAGCAGCGTATCCAGGTAAAGTCTGAGTGCGGCAATCGGAGTTTTCAGTTCATGAGTGACACTGTCTACGAAATTTGACTGCCGTCGATTGAGCTGGATCTCTTTGATCGTGAGAAACGAATAGAATGAAATCCCGAACAAACTGATCGCCAGGGCGATGGATCCCAGCGTCAGCGCCAGCCACGAACTTTGCCGGGCCAGGAGCACGATCAAAACGGCCATCAAGGCAATGTTGACGGTCATCAACAGAACGCTGCTCCAGATGGGCAGGCTCAGATGACGGCGTTTTCGGCGAAAGTCGGCCACTGGAAAGTCCATTACTACCAAAATCTCGGACAATTAACCGATATGGTACCCTGAAAATGAGTCAAACAACAACGGGTGAGAGTTCTATGCGTGAAACGGCTGCGGGCTTTCTGTAGACTCCGCGACCTCCTTCTTCTTTATCTCCAGCTCAAGTGGTTCCGGAATGTCTGTTTCTGAAGTCTCTGATTTTGTTGATTCGTCGCGATCTGAATTGTCCTGGAATGAAATGGCCGATCAGGTCCTCGCGGGCGAATCTTTGTCGCGCACGGATGCCATGAGAATCCTGCGAGCCGACGACGACCAATTGCTGGCGATTCTGGACGCGGCCTATCGAGTCCGCCGGGAGTACTTCGGGAAAACGGTTCAGCTCTACTATCTGAAGAACGCCAAAAGCGGTCTCTGCCCGGAAGACTGCAACTACTGCTCGCAGTCCAAGATCTCCGAAGCGCCGATTGAAAAGTATGCGATGCTGAATGCCGAACGACTGCTGGACGGCGCTCGCAAAGCGGCCGAAAGCAAGGCTCGAACCTATTGCATCGTGGCCAGCGGACGCGGCCCAAGCGATCGTGAGGTTGATCATGTCGCCAATGTCGTGCGTCAGATCAAAGATCAATACGGCCTCCACATTTGCTGTTGCCTCGGACTGCTGAAACCCGACCAGGCCCTCAAGCTAAAGGCCGCTGGTGTGGATCGAGTCAACCATAACCTGAATACCAGCGAACGCTATCACGAAGAAATCTGCACGACTCACACGTTCAAAGATCGCCTCGAAACGCTCGACATCTGCCGCAGCGCCGGGCTGGAACTGTGTGCCGGCATGATTGTGGGCATGGGCGAAGTCCACGAAGACGTCGTCGATGTAGCCATCAAACTGTCAGAGCTGAATGTTGAATCGATTCCGATCAACTTTTTGAACTCAATCGAAGGAACTCCTCTGCAGGCTGTCCGCGAACTGGATCCTCGCTTCTGCCTGAAGGTTCTTGCGATGTTCCGTCTGACAAATCCAAAAGCGGAACTGCGAATCGCCGGTGGTCGAGAAGTCAACCTGCGATCCATGCAGACGATGGGCCTTTATCCAGCGAACTCCATGTTTGTCAGTGACTATCTGACGACGCCTGGTCAGAAAGCCGAGGAAGACTTCCGCATGATCTCCGATCTGGGCTTCCAGATTACGGCCGGAGATTATGAATCGTCGAAGCTGCTGGATCTCTGGAATACGCCTCACACAAAAAGCTGTGCGGCCGAAACGCCGGGTTCAGGCAGCTGCTGTGGCTGATTTATAATCAGCGCGACTTTCGGTGGATCTCAGTGGATGGGAATTTGGATAGCAACGGATGGCTGCTGAAAATCTGATCGTCGCTCCGGGCCCTCGCCCGGAGACTGTTTGCACAACTGATGGCCAGGTCCTGACGCCACCTCAGGACTGGTCGCTTCTGCTTCCCGGAGATCCCGGCCTGACTCGCCGCGTCAAAGCGGCCGGGCCGTCGTGGACTGTCCAGGAGAAGCGAGGTCGCAAGATCTTTTCTCAGGGCGTCTGGGCTCCGAAGGCCAACATCGCTGCGGCGATGAAGCAACTGGAAGCCGAACGTTCCACCGAAGCCTATGCGAAGAAGCAGGCCGCCGGAGCGCGACGACGTGAAAAGGTACAGACCGAGTACGTCGTCTCCTTTCGCGACTCCGTGCTGGAGTTCCTTGCATTTGCACCTGTCTATCAGGCTTTAGCCGAACGCTTAGCGGATGCGATTGCCACTCATGCCACGCCTGTTGGCAGCGGCACAGTCGCAAGGACTCAGCGCATTCCCATTGAACAACGAGCAGAAGCCGCAGTCATTGCCTGGATGCGGCATCAGACGACGCTTTATGATCAGATGAAGATTCCTCGCATCAAGGGAGAGCGCCGCGAAGTACGCCGACTGCTGGCCCAGCAATCACGCCGCTTGCTGCAGCTCTATCGCGAAGGGGCTCCAGTGCCTCCAACAGCATGCCTTCTGACAAAAGCCCTTGCACAACCTTAACTCGACGCAGCCTGCGTTAGTCAATTCAGTCAATCGCAATTCAAAACGATTGCCATCGCGGTCGAGTGCCGAAAATCGGGTTCGGAGTTCTTCAGACCCCGAAGTGACTTGAAAGAGCACCTGCACGGTCGCATACAATACCGCCTTGCGGTCTCGGATGTTTTCCTGAGGCTGCACCAACGCAATACGGGCGACGGACCCGGCTCCTTCAGGGCAATTTCTGTGCGATGTCCCTATTGTAAACACGACGAAACCAAAGTTATTGACTCGCGAAATAGTCAGGACTTTTCTATTCGTCGACGTCGCGAATGCCTCAGCTGTGAGCGTCGATTTACGACGTATGAAAAGATTGAAGAGTCTCCCGTCCGTGTGATCAAGAAGGATGGCACTCGAGTTCCCTTTGATCGGGAAAAGATCCGCTCGGGAGTGGAGAAAGCCTGCTACAAACGCCCCATCAGTCCTGAACAAATTGATTTGCTCGTTGGTGACGTCGAAGCGGCCATCTATGAAGATGGCGAACGAGAAGTTCCTTCTCGCCTGATCGGCGAACTCGTCTTCAGTGCCCTGCGAGATCTCGACAAGGTAGCGTTTGTACGCTTTGCGTCGGTGTATCGTGAGTTCCAGGACGTGCATGACTTTGTGGATGAACTGCAACCCATTCTGGATAATCGTCGGCGAGAGTCGTGACACCCGAACCACCGGAATCTCCACGAGCCTCTGCTCCTCGCGCGCAGATTAAACGCTTTCAGATTCCTCGGGCTATGGCGATCAGCGGACTTATGGTCTGCGGAATATGGCTGAACGATCGACTGGGCGCTCGGAGTTTATTCGCTATCTCAGCATGCGGCCTGCTGACCTTGATTGCTCACATCGCTGCCCGTCGCCGATTCGACAGAACAGAAGGCATCGCGTTGGCTCTAGCGATCGTCTCTCTGGGCGCCTCGCTACAAGCCGTCAGAGATTCAGCCGAAGATGGACGCGACATTGCTCAGCTAATTGCCACTCGACAGATCGAAACGGACTCCGCAATTCGTCTCACAGGAGTTGTCGCCAATATCCCGGCTTTGGATTCTGTTGTTGATTCTCGGCCGTCCGGATCCAACGGCAGCCAACAAATTCGAACACTCTTTCTGCTGCGAGCATCCGGTGTTGGCAGTTCTGACGAGCCATTTGCGGTTCGAGGACTTTGCCGTGTCCTGGTTGAAGGCGACGCGACAGCTCTGCTGAGATGGGGCGACCATGTCGAATTGTTGGCAGAACTGGATACCGCTCGACCGCCGTTGAACCCTGGTGAGTTTGACTTTCAGCGTCATCTGCAGAGAAGCGGCATCTCGGCCATGTTGTTTGTGAAACACGCGGCCGCCATCCAGGTAAGAAAAACGACATGGTGGTCTCCGGCATCATTGCTGACCACTTTTCGCCAACAGACTGTCGCGGCGTTGAAGACCAATCTTTCTCCTAAGAACCGTGCGACCGCTGAAGCATTGCTGCTTGGAAATCGAGGTCATCTGACGCCTGATCTGGAACGAGATTTCATTGCCAGCGGAACGATGCATTTATTGGCCATCTCTGGACTGCATGTCGGGATCCTGTATGTTTTTCTGGTCCGCCTGTTGAACCTGCTGCTAATTACCAGAACACGATCGCTCCTGCTGGCCGGTCTGGTGTGCGTGCTGTACTGCTTCCTGACAGACCTGCGGCCTTCCGTCATGCGTTCAACGGTTTTCATTGCCCTGCATGTGCTTGGACAAATCTGTGTTCGTGAAATGCGAATCGGCTCACTGATCGGCGTCACGGCAATTGTGCTGCTGATCTTTGACCCCAGTATCGCATTCGACGTCGGCGCCTGGCTTTCATTCCTCTGCGTCGGCGCGCTGGGCTGGGTGGCAGAACGCACGCCGGCTCGTGAAGACCACGATGCTCCTCCGGAAGCTTTGACTTGGCAGGAAAAGTTCAGCGAGTTTTACTCCGGATTGCGCGAATGGCTTGGCAAGAGTTATCAGCAGATGCTGGCCGTCACGTTGCTGTCTGCTCCGCTGGTGGCAACTCAATTTCATGTCGTGTCGCTGACCGGGATGCTGATCAATCTGCTGCTGATTCCGTTCACGACAGCCACTCTGATCGTCGGCTATGTGTTTATTGCCGCAGGATTGGCCGTGCCTCCATTAGCGATTATTCCGGGAACAGTATTCGGACTTTGTCTGACTGTTCTAAATAGCGCCGTGAGTTTCTCTGCAGATGTCCGGCTGGGCTTTGTCACAATTCCTGATCTGCCTGTCTGGTTTCTGCCGGCCTATTACTCCCTGCTAACCGCATCCGCGCTGGCCTCCCGGTCATCGACTCGGCAGACATTGCGAGTCATTCTGCTGGCACTGGTCACCCTGCTCTTTCGCAATGTCTGCATCAGCCCCGAATCGCCAAATCTGGAATGCACGGTGCTGAGCGTTGGACATGGGAACGCAACCGTCGTGGAAACTCCGGATGGGCATGTCCTGCTGTTTGACGCTGGCGCCCTGAACCGAGGCGAACGAACCGCCGACTTGATCAGCCGTTTTCTGTGGAAGAAAGGACATCGCCAGATTAACGCGATCATTCTCTCGCACCCTGACGCAGATCACTACAACGCGGTCTCCAGTCTGCTCGATCGAATCCCGGTGGGTCAATTAGTTTTGACCAGCGAGTTTGTCCGGTCAGCAGCTCCTGAAGTGCAAGCTGTTCTTGACGATGCGTCGGCATTGGGCATCCCCTGCAGTATCGCAAAACATGGTGATCGTGTTTCGTTTGCGAACGCGACAATTGACTTTCTGCAGGCCAGCTCCGAAGGTGCAGAGAACTACGCCGATAACGCCTCAAGCCTGGTTTCGATTATTACTTGCTTCGGACACCGGATCTGTTTGCCGGGAGATCTCGAAGGAGCAGGACAGGATCAGTTATTGCAAGATCTTCCGACCTGCAGTCTGCTTGTCAGCCCACATCACGGCAGCCCGGCATCAAATACAAGGCGTCTGGCCACTCAGACCAAACCTGCCTGCGTCGTGGTCAGCGCAAAGGACGACCGGCAAGCGAATGCTCTTCAAAAAAACTACGGACGTGATTCCGTGCTGCTGACGAGCGTATCCGGGGCCGTTCGATTTCAGATCACCCCAGTCGGCCACTCGACAATTGAGACATTCACTGCGACTGCAACCGGCGATTTTTGAAACCTAAGGCGAGAGCTAGTTCCGCCCCAATTCTCTGTCCATCAAACGCACAAGACTGGCCAGTGACAAGACCTGCATCTTCTTCATGGCTTTGCCGCGATGTTTTTCAACAGTCTTGGTACTGATACCAAGCTGAATCCCAATCGCTTTATTGGTCGAGCCATCATAAACCATCTGAATGACCTCGCGTTCGCGTTCGGAGAGTCGTTTCAGATAGGTCTCATTCTCCGGCAACACCGGCGGAAGAGCATGATCAATCGTCTCTGCATTTTGAAGTTGTCGGAAACCTTCCTCGACCGCATCAATCAGTTCGCGACGGTCGAAAGGCTTATCCAGAACTGTAACAGCTCCCGACTTCATGGCCGCCACAGCAAGGCTGGTTCGAGGAAACGCGGTGACAAGAATCACCCGAAAATCGTTTGGCCTTGAAGACAAATAACGCTGAACATCAAGACCTTCCATCTGCTTCATCACCTGATCGGTGACAACAACGCCGGGAGAAAGGTTTACTGTGTCTTCAACGAACTGAGACGCTGACTGGTAGGCGTGGACATCATACCCCGCGTGAACCAGCAACATTTGGATCGTATCCAGCACAGCCTTGTCATCATCAATGACATAGACGCGCTTTGATCCGCGTGAAGAATTCGGGTTCTCATCAATTAATAGCATGGGTGAGTATTCGTTCGACGGGTGTCCCATCGACGCCGACCTGATCTGAGAATCAAACTGATTAACGGACATCTGATTGCTTCGAGCTTCAGGTATTCAACCCCGGGTACGTCAGCAACTCTGATTCGTATTCTTTTCCGCCCAGGATGACAAGCGTTCTTTCATCCATGTTCCATGAATGCGGGAAAACCCGCACGAAAGAAACATCGATCAAGACCCTGGACAACCAGAACGTTCATCGGTTCCATTTAAGCTGAAACTCTCGCTGAGTAAGTAGCCCGTCAATTTTTTGTCGGATGGGGAATCTCCCATCAATTACTCGCAATCTCCAATGATCAACATCTCGAAACATCCAATGTCGCGTGGATACCTCACGGGGTGTTGATGTTTCGGTAGATCCCGTTATGGCTTGTTGCTGGAAATCCTGATTCGATGCGTCACGACATCAACACCGAATTTGGCTTAGGCCAATTAAATCACTAGTGCTTAACTCAGATTAGTCCGCATTCAGATTGGACAACTGAGTTGCTGACAGATTTTGACCAACAATTCTTCGCTCGGGGAGGAGCGGGTTGTGTTTTTTGTAGCCGGATTCGTGAGAAATCGGGGCATCGAATTGAAAGCATTCGAATTCGCACGAATTTGGCTACTCTGCATGAATTCCGCCCAGGGCATATCACGTCGCTCCGAGCACCAGGCGATATGAATCCCATTCGGGAATGACTTCTCTGGCAATTTCGGCCGGAAATCCTGTACAGTACGGGCGTTGTCGGTTCAAATTGCCCTTTGAACCGTGTCTTACGCATCACGCCAAGGATGGCGATCCACCATGCAGTCCAATGTCAATCCAGCCCTCGAAGAAGCACATGCTGGAGAGCTGCCGTGCGAACATAAATCCGCCTGGCTGCTGCTTGGAGTTTGCGGTGCGGGGATGCGAGCGTTCGCCGAAATGCTGCTGGATGCTGGTCAAGCGGTCATTGGTACGGACACAGACAGCGATGGCCTCTCTCGACTGCAGCCTCTGAAGACCCCTCACTGCTCCCTGGTCCGATGGCCGACCGAGCTGAATACAGACAAGTACAGCAGCGCAATCGTCGTCCATTCCTTGGCAGTTTCGGCGAATTGTCCACTTTTGATTCAGGCTCGGCAGCTAAACCTGAAGGTGGCTCCACTACCTTTGGCGATGGGTGAGTTCCTGAGGAACAGCCGGCAAATCTGTGTGGCCGGAACCCACGGCAAAACGACAACAACCGGAATGATCTGGTGGATTCTCCAACAGGCGGGACTCAAACCTGCTGGATACATTGGCGGAGAATTCATTGATTCTCATCGTTCGGGTGCGTTCGGTGCCGGGCAAACATCGGTGATCGAAAGCTGCGAATATCGGAAGTCGTTCCTGCAACTGAATCCTCAAACTGCGGTGCTGACAGGCATTGAGCCTGACCACTTCGACTGCTTTGACGTTGATCAGTCCGCAGACGATGCCTTTCAATCATTCATTGAACGCATCCCGGCCGACGGAACCCTGATCGTAAATTCCGATAACTCACGTTCACACAAACTGTCGCGCGTAGCAAAGTGCCGTGTTTCCAGCTTCGGCAGGAACACAGTGTCAGACTGGAATGTTCGAAATCTCAGACTGGATTCTGAAGCCAGAGCGGCCGTGACCATCGGGCCTCCGTTTCCTGCTCAGGTGTTCGAAATCTTCCATTGCGGCAACTCAATAGCTGAAATTCGACTGCGAGTTCCCGGGCTGCATAACGTCGAGAATGCCGCAGCTGCCTTTGTTGCCGCCATCGCAGAAGGCCTGCCGCCAGAAGAAATTGCCCACCACCTTGGATCCTTTTCCGGCATTCGCAGACGCTTTGAACACCGAGGAACCTGGCGCGGAGTTGATCTGGTGGACGACTATGCCCACCATCCGTCAGCGATTTCGGCGACACTTCGGACCGCCAGAAGTTGTTTTCCGGGACGGCGGCTAATCGCAATCTTTGAACCCCATCAGGTCTCCAGAACCGAACGATTGTTCTCAGAATTCACTCAGGCTCTGACTTTATTCGACGAATGTCTGGTGTTACCCGTACTGCCGGCCCGGGAAAACGCCGGTTCTGCGGAGTGTTGTCGGATCTCCGGTCGGCTGGTCCGGCGGATCTCTGAAGCGGGAGGCCGAGCATTCCTGATGGCGAATCTTGACCAGGTGCCCGGAAGATTAGACCATGCGGCTCGACCCGGTGATGTGGTTATCACAATGGGCGCAGGCAGGACAAATCAAATTCATGACGAAATCAATCGAAGACTATTCCGAGATTCTGCAGCTTGAAGAACCGCTTTCGCGCCATACGTGGCTGCGTCTGGGCGGTCCTGCGCAGTACTTTTTGACTCCGCGTACGGAGGAAGAACTGCTTTCGGTCGTGCAGACCTGCCGGGCGCAGAAGATCCCGATTCATATCCTCGGAGCTGGATCCAACCTGCTCGTCCGCGATGAAGGCGTACGCGGAGCTGTGATTCGATTGATCGAACCATTGCTCAGCGAAGTTCGCGTTGAGGGAACTCAAGTGATTGCCGGTGGAGGTACGCTGCTCTCTCATTTGATTACGGAAGCTGTTCGCGCTGGTCTTGGAGGCGTGGAACATCTGGTGGGAATTCCGGGGACCATCGCGGGAGCCATCGTTGGTAACAGCGGCGGTCGAGCTGGTGATATTGGTCAGCTCGCTGCCAGCGTTAAGGTCCTGACACAGGACGGGGAAATTGCGATTCGCAAAGGCGATGAGCTTTCGTTCTCCTATCGTCGCAGCAGCTTTCAGGATCTGCTGGTTTTGTCAGTGACGCTGAACCTGACCAAAGATGATTCTGAGGAACTCAACCGTCGGATTCGAAAAAACTGGATCATGAAACGATCCACGCAACCGCTCGCCGATCAGTCGGCCGGCTGTATCTTCCGTAACCCTCGCGGACTCAGTGCCGGTGCGTTGATCGAACAGTGTGGCTTGAAGGGAATGTCTGTCGGGAAAGCTCGTATCAGTGATCGCCACGCGAACTTCATTGTGACAGAAGCCGGTGCGACCAGTCACGATATCGAACAACTCATTAGCCGCATTCGAAAGTCTGTGGCTGAAAAGTATGCTGTGGATCTCGAACTGGAAATTAAGGTTTGGTAGTCACATGACAACTGATGTTGTGTGACGGAATTAGCCGGAATGTTTTTGGCGTCCGGTTAATTCCCTCACCGGACGCTGACGCGATCCGGCTGACAGGCTAGTCTCTCTTCAAGGAAGAAATCATGTCTCAGGCGGAGACCTCAGCCGATCGCCTTCGTATTGTTGTGCTCGCTGGTGGAGATTCAGCCGAGCGAGAGGTCAGCCTTGAGAGCGGCCGTAACGTGGCCAACGCTCTTCAGCAGCGAGGCCATCAGGTCCAATTACTGGATCCTGCGAAGTCTCCGCTTTCTTCTATCGCTGCCGACACAGATATTGTTCTTCCGATGCTCCATGGGACCGGAGCAGAAGATGGTGTCCTGCAGACTCAACTTGATCAGCTTGGGATCCCATGGCTTGGCAGCAGTGCAGAAGCGTCACGACTGACCTTTAACAAGATTGCGACTCGCACAACGCTGCAAGCCGCCGGGCTGTTGGTTCCGCCGGGTGTCGCCCTGAATCGGATTTCTTCACCGTCACTGATTCACGAGGCTGCTCGATGCGTTGGCTACCCACTGGTCGTCAAACCATCCGAACAAGGATCCAGTGTCGGCATCAGTATCGTTCAGCAGGAAAGTCAATTGGACGATGCTGTTCGAGAAGCAACTCGATGGTGTCCTCGTTTCCTTATTGAACAATTCATCGTCGGCCGCGAAATCACCGTTCCAGTCATCAACGGAGCCGCATTCCCGGCCATCGAAATTGTTCCGTCCGGAGCCTGGTACGACTATCAGGCGAAGTATCACGACGAGCAGACTCAGTATCGAGTTTCACCACCCGGACTTCCTGACAGTCTCAACGAAAGCGTGCTTCGAGCTTGTCGAGTATGCGACGTCAGCGCGATCAGCCGGACGGATCTTCGCGTTGACGCATCTGGTCGCTGCTGGATTCTGGAGATCAATACGATCCCAGGCATGACATCTCACAGCCTCGTCCCGATGTCCGCCAGGGCTCTGGGGATTTCGTTGGGAGAACTCTGCGAACAGACTCTGCTGGAAAAGCTCAATCGGCCAACGGCTGTGGCATGGACTTCCAAAGCCTTGAAGCGAGCAGCGTGAAGCCCGCAACGCGCGACGATCAACGCGGCTCTACTCGTGTCAGTTCTGCGGGCTGCAGCAATCCCTGTTGAGATAAACAGCGGACCATTTCTCGGGCCACCGGTCCAGCAGCCTTGCCGCCGGAACCGCCGTGTTCAAGCACAACGACAAACGCGTACCGGGGTTTGTCTGCAGGAGCATATCCTGCAAACCACGCATGATCCGGCTTTCCGGGCGAAGCTTCTGCCGTTCCGGTTTTCCCTGCGATCCTGATCCCAGGCAGCCGGACCGTCTTGAACCCGGTGCCAATCGGCTCCTCAACCACAGCCTCCAGTCCTTCTCGCACAGAGTTCAGAATCTGATCCGTCAGTCCTGAGATTCGCTGACGGCTGACTCGAAATGGCGAATCATCAAGTTCACTGGCTTGCCGGGCAACGCCTTCATCACTGGCGACATGGGGAGTGACCAGCCATCCGCCGTTCGCGACCGCAGCCAGAAGTCGAACCATCTGAAGCGGCGTGACCGTGAGTCTCGACTGACCAATCGAAAGTCCAAGTGCTTCACGTTCAAAACGCCGCTGAGCGGCCGCTTGAGCTGCACCAGTCATCTCAGACTCGTTCGGATAACGACGGGCCGCGGGAACTGTTCCAGCCTTCTCGAATGGCAAATCGATACCTGATGCTTTGCCGAACTGAAGTCTCCGCGTCCATTCTTCGAGAGGCTGAATCCCCATGCGGCGAGCGGCATCAAAGAAATATACGTTGCAGGACTGGGCCATCGCCGTCCGAAGATTGACGTCGCCATGCCCGCGACCATGGAGCCGATAGATGAGACATCGATGTTCGTCAGGGTTTTCCAGATAACCCTGGCAGTCAAACATCATGTCCGGCGAGAGTACGTCGGTCTGAAGGCCAGCGATCGCCGTTACGATCTTGAATGTTGAACCGGGCGGCAATGCCATCCCCGTGAATCGCGAAACAAACGGCCGCCGCGCATCGCTGTTAACCATTTCCCATTGAGCTGCAGTGCCCTCTGTAAACATAGAGAGATCAAAAGCTGGAGCACTCGCGGCAGCCACAATTCGCCCTGAATCAACTTCCATCACGACGACACAACCACCCGTCGGAATATGCTCCGGTTCCGGCGGAGCCAGTTGATCTTCAGTCGGCTCTTCAGACTCGTTTGTGACTTCAGGCGGAGGCAGCAGCAGTTCTTTCTCCGCATCACCAAGTGACTCCGCCAGCAACTGTTCGGCGACTTTCTGCACCTCTGTATCCAGAGTCAGAACGACATCCCGCCCGCTCACTGGTCGTCGCACAATTTCGGATGAGACGACACGCTGCCGTCGATCACGCACAATTCTGCGAAGGCCAGACATCCCGGCGATTCGATGGTCGTAAGATTTCTCGACACCAAACCGGCCTGATCGCATCTGATCAGATCGCCCTTGATCTGACAATGAGTCATCAGAAGTCTGTTCAGCATCGCGATCTTTCTCGGTGACTTTTGTGCGTGCTCCAACAACATGAACCGCCAGTTGATTCTGCGGATAAGTTCTCTGTGTCACAGCCACGACGCGAACACCCGGAAACTGCTCGGGATATTCATTGATCCTGGCGGCCACCTCGGCACTGACATTCTCCAGCACACCGTGCCAGGTCTCCTCTTCGCGAACAACGATTCGGTCAGCCTCTTCTCGTTGTGGCGGCGTTGTCAGAGCATCGCGAATCGAAGATGCCCACCGCATCAGCGGGCCAGGCGAATCATTTTCGTCCAACTCTTCGTCTGCTTCTGCGTCGATATCAACTTCGCTAATCTTCTGATTGACCGCATCGCTGATCTTTCGAACTCGCAGCTCGATTTTTTTACAACGCTGACGGAGATCTTCCCGCGACATTCCGGTGACTTCAGAAACAGCCAGGAACATCGCTTCTCGCGACTCCTGAATGTTCCGTTCCGCCTTTGCGACAAGATCAGCGTTCTTTCTCTCGTCGCGACTCAGAACCTGACGAATCTGCTGCTTCATCCAGTTCTGATCCGCTTCGGACTGCAGCCAGCGATAATGTATCTGCAGTGAGCACTGTTCCACGTCAGCTGCGAGCACCAGTGAATCGGCAAGGATCCGCCCATCGCGCGCGGGAATAGCTTCCTCTTCGATCGTCGTTACGCTCAACGAATCAAGGTAGTCGTCCGGCAACTGAGTCTGAACCCAGGCGACTCGTCCAATCACAATCATCGCCGCCAGCGAAAATACGCTTCCCAATAACCACAGACGTACCCTGCTGCCCGGCGCGATAAATTCGTCGTGCTCGTTGCCTTGAGAGAAGACCGCGTTGTGTGGCGTGTTGTACATGGTTCCTTTTTTCAGCCCTGCGAGAACACTCGCCGCATGCCAAATTCATCAGCCATGCGTATCGTGAGCGATATCACAGCACTGACGGGCAAAGCGATCACCAGAACCACTTTTAGGTTCTCCAGCACTGTTGAAGCCTGAGCTGGCAGACTCAGCCATTGCTCTGGCGACAAAGAGCCCAGCGATTGAAGAATCACGGCGGCCAGGGTCAATAGTGGCAATTGAAGTGGAGCAGGTACTCGAAGCCAACTTCGCCCGGTTGAGTATTCATCCGACCGCGTCGATGGTGCGAGGCAGATAACGGCCAGCATTGGCGCCAGCATTGGACACAACGGCAGAAACGAAGGGCGAGCAATCCAGTCAAGCAACAGCATCGTTCCGGACAATATCAATCCCGTTGTCGAACGGAGCCAGAACAGGCAACCACAGATGACGGGTAACAGCAGTGAGCCGTGCGGCAGACGGCTCGGGTTGGCAAGTTCGACAGCCAGTGTGACCCACATCACGCATCCGCAAAGAAACAATCCTTTCACGGCGTTCGTCTCCTCTCAGACGCTGGCTTCTGATCCTTTTCTGCGATCGCTCGTTCCAGCCCCAGTCGCAGAATGCCGACGGACTCCAGATCATTTAATGACGCCGCTGGCTGAACACGAACATCCCACTGTCCGCCGGCCAGAAACTCCGCGCGAGTCACACGGCCGAAGTAAAGCTGAGGCCCTTTGACACCGTTGACATCGGCCGAGATCACCTCGTCGCCAACCGCCACAGCTTCCGTATGCGGAATCCCGGTGACACTGCATTCTTCTTCGCCGGTTCCTTCCAGAGTTCCCGTCACTCCGAAGTGCAGACCGTCGGGAGTTCGTCGCAGCAACGTGACCTGCGCTTTGAACCCTGCCGAATTCACCGGCTGAACCAGGCTGACCCACCTCGCGGCTTTGTCGATTCGACCCACAACTACGGCTCCCGTGAGAACTCGATCTCCCGAGTTAACGGAATGATCCGTGCCTGCATCGACCATGATTCCATTTCCTGCGATCACAAGCTCCGACCGCGTAATGCCCGCGGATTTGCCGGCATCGACGATCAGCTCTCGCAGCGAATTCGGCATTCCACCGGTACTGACGACCGACGCTTCGATCAGTCGAAACTGTGCGAGCGACGACAGTGGCTCGATCATCTGAACGAGCGATGCAGCCGTCTTCTCGCGTTTCAGATCTCGCCGCAGACGAGCATTCTCGATCATCAGTTGCCGTAGCAGCAATTCATTCTTCTTGAGTTGTTCATCGTGCAAAGATTGACCACTGGAGACGTCAGCCTGCGGACTCATTTTCTCGCGAGCTGTCATGGCCACGACAATCAGTCGCCCGGGACTCAGCGCGTCGTGAATCATCGGCCTAAATGGATTCAGCAAGCCTGTCCGATCGGCCACGGCAACCATGAGCGACAGGAAAAACATTCCCGTCGCCCCCAGCCACATTCTCTGCCGTATCTGATCTGCTCGCATGAGTTGTCGTCCGAACTAGATCTGCCGCATTCCGTCATCAAGCCCGCTCTTCCATCGATCCAGATGGTCGAGACAAATCATGGCTCCGCGAGTCACAGCCGTTCGTGGTGAATCGGCGACTCTCACAGGAATGCCCAGATGCTGCGACAGATACCGATCGATCCCACGCAACAAGGAGCCACCACCAGCCAGAATAAGCCCGGTATCCGCCAGATCTGCAATCAGCTCAGGCTGACACTTTTCAATCGTACGGCGGATGCAGTCCACAATCTCTTCCAGAGGTTCGTATAAGGCTTCACGAACTTCTTCACTGGTCACCAAAGCTTTGCGAGGAATACCACTGGCCGTGTCCAGCCCGCTGACCTCGTGAGTCAGCTCGTGATCCAAAGGGGCAGCACTGCCGATGGCAATCTTGAGTTGCTCGGCTGTTTGTTCACCGATTCGCAAAGAGTATCGCCGTCGCAAATATCTAACGATCGCCTCGTCCATTGTTTCGCCGGCCGTACGAATCGACTGAGATGCGACGATATCAGCAAGACTCAAGACCGCAACTTCTGTTGTTCCGCCTCCGATATCGCAGATCATGTTGGCGAGCGGTTCTGAGACCGGCAGCCCGACACCAATTCCCGCAGCTTTTGACTCATCAATCAACCAGACCCGCCCTGCCCCGGCGCGTTCCGCGCTGTTGAAGACGGCCCGACGCTCAACCGCTGTAATGCACCCCGGAACTGCAATGATCACTCGCGGCCGAAGCCCCATCGACTGCCCACACGCCTTGCGAATGAAATATCGCAGCATCGTTTCGCAAAGCTCAAAATCGCTGATCACGCCGTGCTTCAGAGGACGAACGGCCGTGATTCCTTCCGGCGTTCTGCCCAACATCTGGTACGCCAGCTTTCCAACGGCGGCACCTCGTCCAACAACCCTGTTAGTCCCTCGCGGAACAGCAACGACGGAAGGTTCATCAATACGGATTCCGTCTCCCGGCAGACCAATCTGAGTGGACGTCGTCCCCAGATCAATCGCGAGATCAGCACAGAATCGTTTTCGAACCCAGCCAAGCATCCATGCTCTCGCGGGAAAGGGACAAGAAGTGCAAACGGAGCCCGCCAAAGCGAACTCTCACGCCGTCTTTTACCGGGAAACCGGCAATTGCCGCAAGACGCAGATTTTTCCGGCGAAAACCGCGTGTTTTAACCTCGAATCAGCGTGTTGACTTAATCCTGATCCGCTGCGTCAGCGAGGGATTGTTTTCGAACAACGCGGCAACCTTTATCCCTCACTGACGTTTCGGGTTATGAAAACCCAATAAGAATCAGCTCGCCCGAATGGCGTCGGACGGACTATTCGTTGTTAGTGCCTGAAGTATTTCGGTCCCAGAATCTTTCGGTCGACGCGTTCACGTCATGGTCCACAACTCGACCGAAAAATTAGACGACAGAAAGATGACTTTCGAATCCAATCACGCATCAGCGGCGTCAAGCAGAACACTGTAGCGGGAACAGCAGAACGTCCCCTCTTCAGTGATCGTCAAGTATCGACAGCAGCCTGTCGGGCTCGAACCAAGAAGTCGTTGGCTCGCTCGTAATCCGGACGCTCAGGTAAGCTCGTTTCCTTGAGCGCCTGATCGAACTCTTTGTGGAGCCGTAAACGCCAGGCTTCGGACTCCTCCCACCGCATCTCGCCCCGCCGAATAGCCAACAGCTCCTCTCGAAAGGCCGAGACGCGGATCGGGACAAATCCTTCCCGCAGAATCTGGATCCCGGCCAACAGCAATCGAATCAGATGCATCACATGCTTGGGTTTCACTTGTCCCTGATTGCGAATGTCGGCCTGCATCTTCTTGAACTGCGACATCACATAGCCGTTGTATGTCTGATACACGAGCCGTGACAGGAATGCTTCTTTCATCCCCAGCAACTCGTCACCAATTGAGGTCGTCTTCTCAATCAATGGTGTGTAAAGACACTCCAGCACATTGGGATTCGACTTCAGAGCCAGCACCAGAAAACGCTGCAACTCCCAATAGTGTTCCTGAGTGTCATAACATTCGATCACTTCCGGCACACCGTAGAGCGACCAATGCATCTCGGCTGTAGGCAGAAAGACGCCTCGGTAATCCGTGTCCGATGCATCATCGTCCAGGCCATAAGCTCGCGAACCGATCACACAACGCAGGATCACTCGGGAGAATAATGGATTGCTTTCGAGCAGCCTGCGTGAATCGCTTTCCGTTCCTTCGGTTACCGACGCATTGCCCTTCAGGATCGCGTTTTTGTAGTGAGCCAGTGCGATCAGATCATCGGCACGAACGGGTTCTTCCATGCCATCCGGAAATCGGACTCGATACGAATGGCTTCGGTCTTCAGGCGACTTGATCACAATCGCGACTGCCCCGCGCGGATGAACGACACGAGACCCTTGCCCCGTGACTTCTCGCAGCACAACGACCTGGCAGCCTTCCGGAAGAATAAATCGATGCTGGGAATCAGAAGCTTCCGTCATAGTGTTTCCGGATCTCGAATGTGTTCAATCCCCACCGGGCTAAGTGGTTGACGTTCGATGCAACAGCCTACTTTCGCTGCAACTCAACCCACTGAGTTCGCAGCTTTCCACCCTGCTGAGGATTCACCATTTCAATCCAGCCGATCATTCCAGCCAGCCAGCTTTCGAAGTGCGGATGTGCGTTTCGATTCTGAGCAGCCAGCCCCGTGCTTTTTGCGTTGTGCAGAATCGCCCGGATCTCTCGAATCGTGTCCCGCGAAACACTCAGGTGATCATTGACCACAACCCCGGTCACCGACTGCTGCTGACTTCTGCGCTGGACACGAGTCTTCTCATGATTTACGCTGAAACCTTCGTCATCAACAATGTGACGAATTCGAGCCAATACATAGCCGACCGACGGCGACGGCTCGGCCTCAATCGACCACGTCAAATCGTCCGCATATCGCGTATATCGCCAACCGAGTTTATCGGCCATCGCCGACATGCGACGATCCAATTTGTGTGCGACAAGATTGGAAATGGCCGGACTTGTACAAGCTCCCTGCGGAAGTGCGCGCGGACCGATTGCTGCGTGATAAGTTATGCCACAGAAAGTCACTGTGTCGCGAGGACACTCCGTACACAACAGGGCCAGGATCGTCGCGATCGCCGGTGAATAACCAATCCGCCGAAACAACCCGTCAACGCGAGCCAGCGTGATGCTTGGAAAGAAATCCTTCAGGTCCGCATTGATCACCACTGAAGAACCAACATGCGGAGCTGCATTCGTCACCACTGAATGTTGAGCAACAAAGCCATGCGCGTTCTGATGAACAGGGATCAGGTTCAGGATGTTGGTCAGTATCCAGTGTTGAGCGGCCGCCAGTTGCTGGTGCGGGGCGGACAGTCGACGAGTTCCTCCGCTCTTCTTCGGGATGTTGAACGAGACATAGTGAACTCGGGTCGGAGCATCGCTGTGAAACGCCAGCCAGCGGAGTTTTGAAATTGTCAGCCCCATCGCATTGGCCAGCTCAGCCGGACTCGACAACAGCGGAAGTCCCCCAGCCTGCAGCTTTTCGATATTCGAGCGACGATCAGCCAGCCCTTGTGAAACACCTCGCCCCAGAAACACGATGTCGGTCGCTCGTCGATGCGCCACTTGCTGACGCCGCAACATTCGTCTCTGTTCCGCCTCGGCTTTCTTTTGTTCTTTCAATCTCTGGCGTTCTTCGCGGCTGATCGCGACGGCTCTTTCACCAGCCTGATGGATGAAAGCCGCATCACTCTGAAACTGCGTCATCTCACGCCCGATGTCGTGAATCTCAGCGAGTTCCTGTTCAGAAATCAGCCCCATTCCAACCATCGTGCGATCGATGACCTGGATTCGCGGCAGATCGGCAGGCGGAATGACAGAACGAGAATCAAAGTTGGCAGAACGCCAGTCGGCAGCACTCGTCGCGGATAAAGCATCAGCGACCGACATCGGTGCGAACTTGTCCGTATTGAGTCCCGAAAGTGACTTGCCCTTTTGTACCGCAGGACTACCCGATCCGACTTTGGTGTTACCAGCAGAGGGAACAGCTCGCGTTGCTGAACCTGGTTGTCCGGACAGATCTCTTCCGGCCAGCGACGATGGCGTCTCGCGCGGGGGTTGCGGAGTTGGCAAAGCCAGTCGAATCAGGAACCGCAGCAGTCGAATAAGCATGACGACAGATTCTGCAAGAAGCGGAAAAATGCGGGAGAGGCAACGTCTAACTTCGATCTGCGGACCAGAGGCGTTCACCAAGGCCAGCTCACCTAGTCGGCTGAGCGAAAGCCTTGCGCTTGTTTTGGTCGATCAGCCGACTAGGTGAGCTGGCCAAACGAACAACGACTCTGGGGACGAGTTGGGAAGAATAATCAACCACGGCGTAACGCCGCAGCAAGATGGTCTTAGAACGCTGCTCTCTCCTACTCGAAACCGGACGAATGTTACCGTTGTCGACCTCAGAAACAAAGCCTGGTGATCGCGTTCGTTTCAGGCGAGCGGCTGGGCGTCAGCCATCCGTGTCCACGCGCAATGCCAGGTTTCGCCGGACAATGAGGATGGCTGACGAACACGACGTCTGGTAGGCTGCTGATCTATCACGAAGGCCTTTATTTCCATGCTCTCTGTATTCCTGCGACTTAACCTGGCTCAACTCGCCGTCATCGTTTCGATTGCGAGTACAGCGTTCGCAATTGATGGCGCACCGGTCTCGTTGACAAACACCAGTCAGCCACCCAACATCGTCTTGATCCTGGCCGATGATCTTGGTTACGGAGATGTCGCTTGCTACAACTCAGAGTCTCGCATTCCCACGCCAAATCTGGATCGACTGGCACTCGACGGGATGCGATTCACCGACGCACATTGTCCGTGCACCGTTTGCACGCCAACTCGATACAGCCTGATGACGGGCCAAATGGCGTTTCGAGTTCCCAACGGCGGGCGAGTTTTCACAGGGGCTGGCGGACCATCATTGATCGCAACCGATCGAATGACCCTGCCAAAGATGCTGCACGAGCAGGGTTATTCAACAGCGTGTGTCGGCAAGTGGCATATCGGACTGACGTTCTACGACAAAGACGGCAAGCCAATTCATAAGGATTCCCCGGAAGCCGTTGAGTCGATCGATTACTCGCGACGCATTGACGGCGGGCCGCTCGATTGTGGCTTTGATCAATTCCTCGGCACAGCCTGTTGCCCAACAACAGACTGGCTTTATGCCTATATTGACGGTGACCGAATTCCAGTTCCGCCAACGGGACTGCTGGACAAAACCCGTTTGCCCAAACATCCGTACGCTAATGACAACCGACGAGGCTGGCATGCTCCTGGCTTCGACCTTGAAGAAGTCGACATGAAGTTCCTCGAACGAAGTCAGCAGTTTCTTCGCCAGCATATGAAGGAAACTCCGGACAGACCTTTCTTCCTCTACCACGCTACGCAGGCCGTTCACCTGCCATCATTTCCTGGCCGAAACTTCAAAGGGAAAACTCAATCCGGTCCCCACGGCGATTTCATTTTCGAATTTGACCACATTGTCGGCGAACTCATGAAGACTTTGGATGAGCTGGGAGTTGCCGACAACACTCTGTTGATTGTGACCAGTGACAATGGGCCGGAAGTGACCTCCGTTGTCCATATGCGGCACGATCACAACCACGATCCTGCCCGGCCATGGCGTGGCGTCAAGCGTGACAACTGGGAAGGCGGCCATCGAGTTCCCTTCATCGTCCGCTGGCCTGGCCACATCGCGCCGGGTTCGACATCAGATCAGATCGTTTCGCTGGGCGACATCTTCATGACGACCGCGGAAATTCTCGGCGTAAAAGTCCCCGACGGCGCAGCCGAAGATAGCTTCAGTTTTCTGCCTGTGTTGTTGGGCAACGACGACGAACCCATTCGTCCCTACTTGTTGCAACAGGCCTTCACCGGTGCGAGAGATCTGGCGATTCGTCGCGGCCAGTGGAAATATCTGGCTCACAAAGGATCCGGTGGTAACAACTACGAAAGCAATCTGGAACTCAAACCGTTTGCGCTACCTGATACGGCACCAACTGCGGCCGGTCAGTTGTATAATCTCGAACGTGATCTGGGCGAAACGACGAACCTCGCGTTGAAACACCCTGAGGTTGTTATCGAACTGGAAGCTCTGCTAAAACAATCACTCGCCTCTGGCCGTAGTCGTCCTTTGGCGGACGAACAACCAAAATTAAACGAATAGAAAATGACCATGAAGATCGATTCCGTCGATTTCTACTACCTTTCCATGCCTCAGGTGTTGGACATCGGCGATGGCAGTCAGGATGCGTTACTGGTTCGTATCGCCGCTGGCGAATATGTCGGCTGGGGCGAATGTGAAGCGGCTCCGCTGGTGTCGATTGCCAGCTTGGTTTGCCCAATGTCTCATAGTGCCTGCAAGCCAGTGATTGCTTCCGTAATCGGCCAGGAAATTAACGACGTCAACGACATTCGCAGAATCGGCAACCTCGTTCGTGCCAATAGTCTCGACCTGTTGCAGGCAGACCATACGCTTTCGGGAATCGATATCGCACTTTGGGATTTACTGGGCCGTCGGCTGAATGAACCGACATGGAAGCTGCTGGGTTACAAGTCTCGCTTTCCCAAAACACCTTATGCGTCAGTACTGTTTGGCAATGATGCCGCCGAGACGCTAAGCAAAGCGAAGTCTATCGCCGCACAGGGTTTTCGAGCGGCGAAGTTCGGCTGGGGGCCATTCGGATTATCGACCGTCGAAGCCGATTGTGATCAGCTTGCCGCAGCCCGTGAAGGATTGGGCAAAGACGGAATTCTTCTGGTCGATGCGGGAACCGTCTGGAATACAGATCTGGACGCCGCGCGGGCTCGGCTGAAGATGTTGAAAGAAGTCAAAGCCACGTGGCTTGAAGAACCATTCGTCTCGGGAGCCTTGTCTGAATATCACGCGTTGTCGCTGGAGAGTGGAAACGTTGGCATGGCGGGTGGCGAAGGCTGTCACAACTTCCACATGGCCAAACACATGGTCGACTATGCCGGACTGAAGTACGTGCAGATCGATGCAGGCCGCATCGGCGGCATCACGATCAGTAAAGACGTGGCCGACTACGCTGTCGCGAAAGGTGTCACCTACGTTAATCACACGTTCACATCTAACCTTGCATTGTCTGCTTCTCTGCAACCTTTTGCAGGGCTTGAGTCGCATACGATTTGCGAGTTCCCAACGGAACTCAAATCCCTGGCCCGAGCAATGACAAAGAATCACATCGTTCCGGACAAAGCCGGCCTGCTGCATGTTCCGGACGCCCCCGGGCTCGGCATCGAACCCGACTTCGAAGGCATCGCTCCGTATCTCGTAGACGTTGACATCCGCGTTGGCGGGAAACAGATCTACGCGACACCAGAGTTGCGATAGCACTTCAGTACCGTACACCCGTCGCTCCGTCGACGGGCTTCAGCCCACGGAACTCGGCTGACATGCATTCGTCAAATCAACATGCCGACGCCTGACAACGTCCCGACCCAGCAGATTCTGCCGATGTTCGTCGCGCGGCACAGCCCGCGAAACAAATGTCGGGATTCGAGATTTATTCTCGCGAACGACGGTTGTGGTATTTTGGTATCAAGCAGCTGGAAGACGCTATCGTTCAGCCAAGGCTCAAGCAGATCCACGTCGGGCAACACACAATGATTCCACGATTCGCATCCCTTTTGATCCCGCTCCTCGTGATCTCGGGTTGCGCTGGCTTGGCGTCAACGGGAACGATGTCGAGCAACTCGCCCGGTGAAGCAGTGCATTGCGATATGGCGACACTTCACAGGATCGAAAGCGGTTTCCAGGTCGTCGACCCATCAGCGTTGCAGATTCAACTTAAAGATCTACAAGCTGGTCAACAGGTCCGGCTCGTCACGTCCGCTTCGACGCTGGCAGAAATGAAGGACGGCGGCAACGTCAACACAACTGAGTACGTCGGAACCATTGATGCAATTGACGCTGACAACATCGTGCTCAAAGACGCATCACTTGTGACCCGCGCGAAAGTTGTTCGAGGGACGCCGATCATGAGCCGAGTTCCGTACTTCAGCCGGATGTTCAAGAACACGTTCGCGGCGAGGGAAACTAACCCACTGCCTCATGGCGTTACGATTCCCCGCTCGAAGGTCATCGTGGCACTCGGAGCAAGCTCCGAGATCAAGGAACGAATAGGTGTCGATTTCGACTTCAACGCCGACGCCAATGAATCGGTTGAAAGAACAGTCGTTTCTTTCCTGATTCGCGAGCAGAGTAACCAACAACAGCCAGAGTGAACACGCAGACTGACGAAACACGTGCTGCGGAAAAGAAAGCCGTTGTATAAACGTGCGATTGAGCGGTTGAAAAACCTCCCGTCGCATAATCGCATTTGAAATACCACTGAAGACACAGAACTCACGGAAGCACCAATCATCGCAGACCACTGCGGTCGAGTCTTTGCACTCTGGCTCAGGCCTAATGGTCAACTCGGGCAGGCTCAGCCTGATTCGTCGCAGGCGTTTCACTCCACTGCAATTTCTCAGGCATCAGCTTTGGCGTCGCGAACCACCAGGCAAAACAATTGCAATGAGCCATTAGTGCAATCGTTGAGTGAGAAACGGTCAATACATAACGTTCTGGAAGTTCGACCAATAAAGACAAACTGCTGGCCAGCAAAAACAGAATGGCCGTTCCGAGGGACACGCAGAAGAATTTCCGGAGGCCAACTTCTCTCCAGCAAAGCTTGAATGCAACGCACAACAGGAGCGGATAAAGGGGTGCTATCGTGATTGCACTTATCGCCATGAAAGTTACGTCATCGATCTCGTCCACCATGCTTGCAGCAACTTCGGCCAAAGCTGTTGAGCCAAACAGTGTAAGAATCCAATAGATTGCAACGGCCACTGCAATCACCAGGCTGCGTCGAATGGATCTCCGCTTCCCATCACTTTGCAGAAGACGACGTGCAGTCAAAAAGTATGATCCCAGAGGCGGCACCAATCCAGTGACGAGAATCACCCACTCCGAATTATCGATGGCGGCTTTCCACCGTTCGGCCGCCTGAGGCAAAGCCCGTTCAACAAAAAAGATCAATCCCAGCACGAGGATCGAAAACGCTACCGATGGCCAAATGAGGGCAAAGAAGCTCTCCTGATACCCCGACACCGCGTCTATTCGCTGCGGAGCCGCTGGGATGGAATATGGACTCTCGGAAGTACTCATTCTTCTCACCGGATCACTCTTGCGTGATATCAAGATGGGTTGTCGGACAAGAATGTCCAACCTACGTTCTTTAGACCTGAAAACTCGGCTAGCGCCTCGTGCTCAGGTTGATCTCTTCGGCCGCGCGGAGGCCGGACAGGTAGGCGCCGTCGGCGGTGCCGTAGTAATCGACACTTGTCGCTTCGCCGGCGAAGAAGAGTTTGCCATCAAGCGGACGAGCCAACTCGCGGCGCATTTGAGGGGTTGAGCCAAGCGAGCAAAACGAATACGAACCGCGAGCGAACGGATCGGACGCCCAGCGAGTGATCTGGAAATCGGTCGGTTCAGGAATGTCGTCTCCGTAAAGAATTCGCAAAGTCTCCATCGCACTTTCGACGATCTGTTCATCCGTCAGAGCTTCAATCTCACGTCCACGAGTTCCGGCGTTGAAACCCAGCAGAACCGGCTGGCCAGTGGTTCGCACAAAGCTCACCCACTCTGTCCACTCACCGTGCTCTTCTGCGATGTACTCCAGCCAATCGACATCATTCGGCCAGAAGACTTTGGGGAATCGAAGATAGCACTTGTTCAAAACTCCCATGCCCAGACTTGCGATGGCCGTCTGCTTTTCTTCTGGCAATGCAGGCACGAAACGAACATTGCCAGCTTTCAGGACTCCAAGCGGCAGAGTGACGAGGACTCGATCGGCAGTGAATTCCTGCTTCTTCGTAACGACTCGGATCGACGTTTCCTGCCAGTGGATCTCCTGAACCTCTTCGCCTGTTTCGATTCGCAGCCCCTGCGACAGATGCTGCGTGATCACATGAAAACCGCTCGGAAAGAGTGCATCCTTTCCGGGATAATGCTTTGCACTGTCGTACCAATGCGCGGAAAGCTCTTCGGCACTTCCGGCATATTCCTGTTCAATGTTTCCGCTAAGCACAAAATTGAAGTAACGCTCCGTTCTCGGATCGTCATCATCAAGATCAGCCAGTAACTTTTCTGCCACGCTGAGCACGGAGACATCTTTGTCTTTGTCCTGAGCCTGCTCGATGCGATCAAAGAGCTGTTCGCGAAGCTCTTCCAGACTCTCTTCCGCTTCGTCATCAAGCGGGGCGCCGTCCACGTCATAGACAATCGCACTATCGTAGCTGGTGGCGATGCGTTTGGCCTGAATGCTGTCCGCGAGCCCGGTGAGCGGATTACCTTTGACGCCGTGAATCCAGGAGGCACCAAGATCCAGCGGCAACTCGGGCCAGCGAGTACTCGTCCAGATGCGGCCACCGATGCGATCTCGACCTTCCAGCACAACGACGTTATGTCCCGCAGACTGCAGCTTCTGAGCCGCTGCCAGACCCGAAATACCGGCTCCGATGATCAGGATGCGATCCATACGTTGTTTTTCGTCGCGAGATTCTGTCGATTCGGCTGACTGAGCAGAATCCAATCGCGCGATCGACAGTCCACACAAAGCTACTGCGTGTCGGCGTTTCATCTGAAGTCGCTGAAAAGAGAATGAACTGGATGGCCTATCGAAAGAAGACGATTGGCACGAGAACGAGATCCGCGTGCAGGGACCATAGGACCAAAACCACGCTAATCAGTCTAGTCCTCAAAACGCGCGTGTCGAATCATATCTAGTCGGCCAGTTCCAGCACCACCATCGAATGAATATCCAACTTCGGAACCATCACGGACGAACCGGCTCCGTCCTTATTGATCCGAAGCTCAAGGCCTTCCGGCTGCTGAACCGCTTTGGAAATCTGATACCGCGCATCAATCGCGATTTCGATGTCGTGAATCGGCACCGTTTCTTCCCGTAACGGCACATCGTCGACTGGCAGCGCATGGTGAGCTGTGGTGTTCAGGTCGTTTAAGAGATGCACAACCAGTCGTGAACCCTGCTCCGTCTGCTGACGCATAATCGTACTGTGAACACACATGGGAGCTTTCACCTGAATCGGCGGTGATTCATTGGCCGCCCAGGTAATGGCATGCTTTAGAGCCAGTCGCTGATACGGATACGAATAGAGGTAATAGCCAGCATCAAGGCCCGCAGCAAAATAGACGACTCGTCCTTTACCAAACTGATGCGTGACAATAGCCGGATTGTCAATGACGTCGGGCGTTCCTTTGAAACGAATGGTCCCGGGTGTCACTTGGCTATCCGAGATGGTCTTCACCTTAACCGCCGGACCTTTGAACGTCACTGCTTGTCGATGGACATAGGTCCGCATCTTTCCCTCGTTCAAAAACGAATCGGGATCCTGGCGAAAGTCGAAGACGTTTTTGCGCTTCTCCCAGTAGTCCGAGCCGATGGATTTTGCAAAATTGACGTCCAGCTCTTCCGTGGGTTCAGCGGCGTTTGTCAGTAGACCTCGATAGTCGACGCCAAACACATCCGACAACGCAAAGTTATCTCGCGGCGTTCCAAATTCATCGAACAGCGATGCATCCAAACTGGCGACGAGTCCACCGCCGTTGGCAACGAACTCACGAACGGCCGCGACCTGTTGCTCATCGAGACATGCCGTATTCGGCAGAATCAAGACCTTGTAACGAGCAAGATCTTCGGCATTCAGATTCCAGTCACTGATCACCGTGGTTGGCAAATGTTCTTCAACCACGGCACGAAAAGTCCCGAACACATTCGCCAGATAACGGTCCTCCACCTGACCCGCACTTCGGCCGTAAAAGTTGCGAGTATTATCGCTCATAACCAGCGCGGCCCACGGTTCGGGTTGTTTACGAATGAGCCATTCTTTACGGCGCTGCAGTTCGTCCATGCAGTCGTACAGGCCCTGCTGCAGATTCTCGGCCTGAATCACAGCAATGCTGGGAGTGGCTCCGTAAGTTGCGGCCAGCAACATGCGACGCTGAATCTCTGTCGGCGGAAAGCTGTCATTGCCGTAAGGATTTCCATGACTCAGGATATATGGCTCACTGAATGCCACTCGGTGATTCGTACACGCCCAGATGTAGGCGTTGGCAAACGCAGGAACGATAGTCGTACCTCGGTTGGATTCATCCATCCAGAATTCCTGGTCGGGTGCATCCAGCAACAAATTCATCCGCGCCGGCATGTTGCGAGGAATGCTGAGAAAGTGACCGTAGCGTCCGGCGTTTGTTGTCCACGTGACTAATGCAACGTCCGGCTTGATGCCTTTCAATCGCGCCTGCATTCTGCGGATCAGATCTTCCATCCGTCGATCAGCCCAGTGCTGGTACTTCCGGAACTCGATGTCATTGAGGTCCGTATTGGGAATCTCAGAACCCGTATCGGCGCGATAGTTCTTGCGGCAGTGTTCGCAATAACAGACCCCACCGTAATGCAGACCATCGAAGCTGAAGGCGTCAACATCCGGAAACTTTGTCAGAATCTCAGCCAGCACTTCAATGAAGAAATCGCCGTAGGGACCCAGCAGACACAACATGCCGCCGTGTGGAAACTTCACCATGTCGGTCTGAGGAATCTCAGTGGTGTTCGTTGCGATGCGTCTCCAGTCTGGGTGAAGTTCATACGCTTCGGCCTGCAGACACGGCGGATAGACCCCAAGGATTCGAACGCCCAGACGTTTGTACTCCGCAATATCTTTCTCCAGTCGATCGGCCGGAACATAGGGACTGCGTCGCTTCAGAAGCTGACTGTCGTAGTAGGTGTAAAACGGATCGACGAAGCCCATTTCACTGAGCCGCACGCCATGCTTCACCGCCAATTCTCGCTGAGCAGTATTCATCACGGACAGCGTATAACCACAGCCCAGCGTATCCTGCAGCCAGTCCGGAATCGCCACTTGATGAAACGCCTGCCGATCAAACGGCTGAGCAGCAATTTCGCGATCCCAGATCTTTTGCGGAGCCTGAGCACTGGCCGTTGACTCAGCCAGTACTGCCACACAACAGAGGCACACGATCCGTCGCAACATGCAGGAATAAGTCATCTCACACTCTCCATCAGAAAGAAATTCTGTCTGGAGTGTAGTGGCGTCAATCGTATGGCGACCAGCGAGCCCATTTTATGATAGGCGATCTGAGTTCGCATCAATGCCTTCAACCAGAAGATCGCAGTAGCTGAAATTATTCAGCCGCCTCAATCACAGTTACTGCAGCGAAGCCAATAGATGGTGCACCGTTCTGACCGCTGGCGTTGAGATTGATGTTGAGGGCGCTTCGCCATTCCTGATTTTCGCCCATCCATTGCAGGCCACGAGCAAAGTTGTCGGTCCACGTTCCTGTGTAGCCGTTGGCCAGTGTTTCTGATGCTGCCTGATTGAGTCCTCGTGTGACAGCATCGGACACCGTTGGCCGAAAAGGATGATCTTCGGGCAATGCATGCAACAGCTCCAGGAGTTCACGCATCAGGATGTTGTGATAAACCGCGCAGGCGTTGTGAGCATCAAACCAGCGGCCGGTGGCCATTTGTCCGGGCAAGACTCCGATCTGTGCTTTCTCCACAGCCGCATCGAGATACTTGGCTTCTCCGGTTGCAGTGGCCAATCGAGCCAGTAATCCCACACTGAATGCATTGTAGTTCCAGTTCGACACCAAAGGTCGCGAGATCGCCCAGTCGCCGGACTTACGAGCAGCCTCCAGATGTTTTTCATCCCGAGTTAGCTCCCAGGCACTGATCAGCGCTCGTCCGCAAAGTCCGTTGTCGAATTGAAGTCCACCGTCGGAAGCGTCGTCAGGGATCCATCCATCGACAACAATCTCCGGATGCTCCTTCATCGCGCGAGCTACTATGTGGCCGACCTTATCGCGTGGGTTGAGACCTGGTCCCACTGGAAAGGGAAACACACCGGACGAGTGTTGCAGACTGACCAGCCAATTCGCTCCTTGCCTAACGATCACTGTTAGCTCTTCGCGATGCTCAGGGAACAATACGGCCGTTCGAGCCAGCGTGTCCAGAGGCCAGGCGGCTTCACGAAGTCCTGCCTGCATTCTGGTGGGATCACCTTTGGGATTCTTTAGCCACGGCAGCCCTCTTTTCCCTCGATCGATCTCCGTGAGCCAATGGTCTCGAACCTTGGCAATAGGAAACGCTGATTGATCAATTGGTGGAAAGTACCGCGTCGCGGTCTCGGGATTGCCGGCCCATGGGCCGAGAATTTCAACGGCCTCCTGAACGGCTTTTCGAGTCGCCTCGGCATCCATTGCGGCAAGAGCTTCGCGGTCGCGTTCGAGTGCTGGTCGAACTTCTTTCAGGATTGTGTCGGGCGGTTTGACGCCCGGACGCACCTCATCGGCTGACGAGGATTGGTACCCGGAAAGAGCCATGAAAACGATCACGTGCTTTAGAAGACAACAGCGGGTTGTCATGTCAGGAATACCTTTCACCACATTGTCACCCTCGCATCAGCCACGGCACAGACAGGACACACTGCCTATTTTGAAGCACGATCACCAACGGAAGACTTCGCCGAAACACAACGTGACTATTCGCACACTTACTGAGCTATCCTGGCTCGGATTCTGAGAAACCCCACATTTGCCACGGAAAAACGTCCTCAGGAAGCCGCCTCCGTACTTGCGTCATGGCACTTTACCGATAGTCTCATGAACTCCCAACGCTGGGAAGTACTTCGTCGTGGGAAGGAGAATCGAAAAGACGCATTCGACTTCCCGATGTGTCAGTCATAAAATTTGGAGCAGCGCGGTATGTGTCCGGGACGTGGAGAGCCCGGCTCGGCTATTTCCATCAGAGGTAGCTCTTCGGTTCACGATGGCCTGCTCCGTGTCGGATCCTTGAAACTCAGGAATATCACAATGAAGAAGATCTTTTTGTCAGCAGCTCTCTCAGCATGCTGCTTTGCATCCGCCGTTGCTCAGGACTGGGGCAATGTCTCTGGCCAGATTGTTGCGACTGGCGCGATTCCGGCTCCGGAACTGCTGCACAAAGCCGGTGCGGACATTAAAGACAAGGCCGTCTGCGCAGCCGGCGACACCTTCAAGGACGACCTGCTGATCGACAAGGATTCCAAAGGCGTTGCCAACGTCTTTGTTTACCTTGCCAAAGCTCCAAAGAACGTCCATCCGGATGCGAAGAAGCCTGAGCCAGCAACCGTTGTGTTCGACCAGAAGGGCTGCATGTTCACTCCGCACGCCATGGTTGTCCTCGGCGGCCAGACTGTTGAAGTGATCTCCAGTGATGCGATTGCTCACAACACTCACACGTATCCACTGAAGAATCAGCCGATCAACGTGTTGATTGCTCCGAACACAGCCTTGGGCAAGGGCGAAAAGGTTGATTACAAGGTTGGCGAAAGCTTGCCGATTAAAGTCACCTGCGACTTCCACCCATGGATGGCAGCTTACTGGATGGTTGTTGATCATCCGTATGCCGCTGTGACCGACAAAGACGGCAAGTTCACCATTCCAAACCTGCCTGTTGGTGAACACGAATTCCGCGTTTGGCACGAACGCATGGGCTACGTCAATCGCAAGTACACTGTCACGGTGAAGAAGGGCGACAACGCACTGAAGCCTGTTGAAGTCAGCGTTGACAAGCTCAAGGGCGAAAAGAAGTAGACTGAAGATCGAACCCTGAAACGCTCGCATTGGAAGCCCGGCTTTTCTAAAAAGCCGGGCTTCTTTTCGTTGATGCCTTACAGAACGGATCTCTCATGTTTCGATTTGTCCTGCGTTGTTGCTCAATTGCAGCGATCTCTCAAACTTGTTTCGCACAGGAGATCTCTGTCGCGCCGTTGACGGACGATCAAAAAGCAGCCATTCAGACAATCGAACAGTCCGAAGTCCTGTCGACGGTGTCGTTTCTGGCCTCGGACGAAATGGCAGGCCGCGACACGCCTTCGACAGAACTCGATATCGCGGCCGCTTATGTCGCTGCCAGATTCAAAGGAGCCGGACTGGAAGGCCTTGGCCCGGACGGCAGCTACTATCAGACAACTGAGCTGACTCAGTATCTTCAGCCCAAAACAGAGGCGATCATCACACGAGATGGGATGCCTTTGGAATGTCGAGGAGTCCTCTTCGGCGGCGAGAAAGAGTGTGAGGTGACCGCAAAAACGTCTGACGGGAAAGATCTGAATGATGTCGATGGCAAGATCGTTGTGATCGATGAATCCCCCTTGCCTCCTCAAGCGGTCGACAATCCCGGAATGCTGGTCGCCACCTGGTCTCGACGTGTCGCTCAAATTGCCAACAAGGGCGCGGCCGCTATTCTGGTGCGAGTCGCCGACGACAGCATCCTGCCGGAAGCCGCTGGTCGCCTGCGAGAAAAGCCGTTGACCTTTCCTGCTCAATTCCTGACATCATGTCCGGTAATCCTGATTGGTGCTGGCGCTGACTTAACCGGCGAGATTCACGTCGAAGCTCCCGCACGAGAAACCGTGGCAACCCCCGTCAGAAACGTGATCGGTGTTCTGCGCGGCAGTGATCCGGAACTTGCCAAAGAGGCCATCATCATCTCGGCTCACCTGGACCACATCGGAAGACTGTCGGGTGATCGCGACGGCGATACGATCAATAACGGAGCCGACGACAACGCCACAGGCGTCACTGCTGTTGTCACATTGGCTGATGCCTACAGTTCGCTGAAACAACGCCCGAAACGGTCGGTCATTTTTATGACGTTCTGGGGTGAGGAGAAGGGCCTGCTCGGTTCAAAGTACTATGCCGAGAACCCGCTGTGGCCTTTGGAGAAAACCGTCGCCAACATCAACTTTGAGATGATCGGACGCCCGGAGGAAAACGCAGAAGGCAAAGCGTGGGGCACCGGCTGGACGCGATCAGATCTTGGCTATCAAATGGCTGCCGGCGCAGCGCGGGCGGATGTGACGATCTTTTATCGCGAAGATGTCAGCGAGATGTTGTACACTCGCAGCGACAATTACGCGTTTGTACAAAAGGGAGTGATCGCTCACAGCTTTTCCGCCGGATCTCTTCACAGCGATTATCATCAGCCGACAGATGAAGTCAGCCGTTTGAATCTCCCGCATATGACTCGCATCATTCAGGGGCTTTTTGCAGGTTCACTGCCAATCGCAGACGGCGAATTGACACCGTCGAATACAAAACCGTAGCCTTTCTGAACAGACCGACGGGTCAGGACAAGCTCAAAAATCAGCAACAGCAGGAAGAGGCCCATCAGCAGAGCCCACAGTTCCCAGGTGCTCTCTTCGCCATACATTCGTCGAGCCAGCTCGCTGAAGGTCGGCACAAAGTGGATTCGATCGTTTGCGGCCAGTCGATCTTTGTCCGCTATCGTTAGTTCCGTCAGATCATCTTCAGCATGGTCATAGTTCACCACAAAGGCATCGCGTGGTGGAGTCGGCCATTCGGCCGGTCCGTCAACACGGTAAACTCCCGGAACAAACGTTTCGTTGAAAACAGCCTCGGCAGCCGTGCCATCGCTGGCTCCGGGAAGAATTGTTTTCAACCGGGATGGATTGGTGACCGTGAACACTGCTGAGCGTTTTTCGCTGGAACTTCCGCTGGCTGAATTGCTGTTGGCCTGGTTGTCGGCGATCGCATTACTCTCTGGCAAAGAGAACCGAAGAACCTGAGGTTCCGCAAACCCGATATTGCGATGGCTTCTGGACGACGCGACGTGAAAAACAGCTTCATGAAGAAACGGCACGAAGTCCGAACGAGTTGGCAGATCCGTCCACGTTCGGTCGAGCGTCGATGTCAGTAAAAGGACAGTGCCGGCCCCATGCCGAGCCTGCAGAATCAACGGAGCCCCGTTACTGAGCTGAGCCAGGGTGATGGGCAGGCCAGATTCCAATGTCGCCGTCGATGATTCCGGGGCTATCACGTCAGGTTCTACGGTTTTCATTTGCACCCACGCGCCGAAGCCTGCCTTAAGAAAACTCCGTGATGGATCGGAGCGAAAGCGATCCAGCCAGCCTGGTTGAATCGAAAGCGGTGCGAGCTGCAACGGAACGTCAGCATCGGAAATTTCCTGTGTTCCAATGACTCTCAATGGCTTCAACAAGCCGGTTGTCACGAAGGACTGCTCAAATGATTCCGGTGTTGTGTTCGGACCACAGGCGATCATGACACCGTTTCCTGCCGCGGAAAACTCAGCCAGAGCCTTTGCGGCAGCCTCAGGAATTCTGCCGACGTTACACAGAACGACAACGGCCGCCTTTTGAAAATGCTCCGGTGTCAAATCTTTGACATCAACCACTTGTGTCCGAACCCACGGGACGCCCTGCTCCGGAGGAGCAAACGCCAGCTCGGCAAAAAAGGTCGCTCGCTCAGCCGGTGTCGCCGAAGGGACTCCGTTCACAAGCAACACAGACAAGGAATCTGAAATATGCAACGCCGCATGACTGATGTTATCCGCAGCGATCGCATCTCCTGAGATCTCGGCGGCAACCGTCAGCACATGTGTCCCGGCGGAACGAGCCGAGTGTTCAAATTCGGCAATTCCTTCAGACCGCGCAGGCACGGTGACATCCTGAGTTTGTCCGGGCAGAGTTTGACCTTCCATCTGGAGTCGTACAGGGATCTGCATTTCACGATCAGAATCGTTTCGAATCGGCACCCGTAACCGTACCGGAAAATCAGGGACCGACATTTCTCGCGAGATCTCAATTCGTCCCACTGATACGTTGCGGGAACTCGGATCGACAGGAAGCCCCACATCGACAACCCAAATTTGCGGTCGCACAGCAGGGAACTTGAGCATCTCATCAACACGAACCCAATCGGCGTCACTGGTCGGACGCCAGCCTTGACTCTGTCGATCGCTGAAGATCACGATTTCTCTTGCGGCCGCACTGGAGCGCCCGAGAATTCCAATTGCCTTCTCGATCGCCGCCAGAGCATCACAAGCACCACCCGGGCCGGGCAAATTCAGTAACTGCTCATCCACCGCACGGATATCTCGCAGAGGTGATTCGATCACGGAACGCGGGACATCTCGAGCATCGATCAGAGCCACGGTGTCATTTGGACCCAAAGTGCGGAGGAATTCCATCGCTCGACGAACAGCCGTCTGATGAACCGTCTTCATGCCATCCGTCCGCGACATGGAATTGGAACCATCGACCACAAGGACGACTGTTCGAGAACCGGACGAATAAAAACCGCCCAGAAAACCACTCGGTATCACCGGTCGCGCAACAGCCAATACGATGACAGCGACAAGAGCAATCCGCAGCAGAAGCAACAGCAATTCTTCCAGCTTCAATCGGCGACGCGTGCGGCGCGAAGGATTGAGGAACTGCATGGCGCCCCATTCCACCACATCGAAACGTCGTCGATTCAGCAGATGAGCAATCACCGGCAACGCAATCCCAGCCAGCCCAATCAGCAGCCAGGGATTGATGAGTGATTGAAGCATGACGACCACGGCCTGTTTCGAAAATCGGCGTTCCTCATTCGCCGAGTTTTTCGGCCAAGCAATCTGCTACTCCAGAAACACCGCGCGTTCAGCGGGGGTTGGCAGGCGACAGGCGTCGTGTTTTCCGAACATTCGGTAACGGAACCGAGACACCAGTCGATAGCCCAGATCACGCACGGGAAATGGGATCAGCCACAGCATAGCACCCAGCATCTGCCATCGGCCACCGAGCGTCATCAGAATGCGGCTCACTGCGGCCGTACGGACATAGGTTGTGCCGTTGCGGACAAATACCATCGTATCGAGTCTGTCGCGAAGATCAGAGGAGATCATCGCCGCGGCCGTTGCCCCCTGAAGCGGAGCAAACCGCAGGCGGTGTTCTGGATCGCGCGCCAGTAACCAGTTCACACTGTGACTGCACAGACCACAAACCCCGTCAAAAAAGACGACGGGCAGGTTGGAAGTCCCTGAAGTGGATTGGCCAATGGCAGACATCATACGGCCTAAGGAGAGCGGCGAAGAAATGGACGTTGAGCTACAAACCGTGGGTTGAGACGAAAACTAACAGATCGAGACGACAACGGGCAACGCATTCCTCTCACCAATGGTTGGCCAACCGGGAAACGGCAGATTCCGGAGCAAAATTCTGTGGCTCGACGGTATACTTCCTGTAAACCCGTTCTGATAAATCTTTTACAGTCCGCGCCTTCGGTTTTGGATAAGTGAACCATGTCCAGCAAGATCTCCGTTCAGGAATTCGCCCCGCTCAGTCGCAAAGGTGGTTTTGACCTGATTGATGTCCGGTCCATGATGGAGTTCTACGAAGTCCATGCCGTAGGAGCATTGTCCGCGCCCTTGGATACGTTAAATCCCAAAGCCATCATGGAGTCTCGCGGGGCGAAAGGTTCTGAACCGCTCTACATTATTTGCCGCTCCGGTGGACGTTCGGCACAAGCCTGCCAGATGTTTGAAAAAGCGGGTTACAGCAACGTCGTCAATGTCGAAGGCGGAACCCTGGCTTGGGAACAAGCTGGCCTGCCGGTCAATCGCGGTCAAAAGAAGATGATGTCTCTGGAGCGACAGGTTCGAATTTGTGCAGGTCTGCTGACACTGATCGGTTCTCTGCTGGCATTCTGGCACATCGGATTTCTGGTCGTGCCGGCATTCATCGGTGCTGGCCTGACGTTCGCGGGTCTCAGCAACACCTGCGGGATGGGAATACTTCTGGCAAAAGCCCCATGGAACCGTTCGCTGAACAATGGTTCGGCTGGCGGAGGCTGCTGCTCACAGGGACAATGCGGCTGATCAAAGTGCTTAAGAGAAACATGAGGACTGTGTGATTAACCTTCCAGCCATCGACCTGCTCGAAAAACTACATTCGTTCCCATGTCACTACACCTTCAAAGTGATTGGGTACGCCGACGGAAATTTTACGGCGCGGGTGTTGTCGTGCGTTCGTGATGAACTAAAACTGGAGAGTGATCCGCCGTTTTCGCTTCGGAATACGGAACACGGGCGACACGTGGCGGTCACGATCGAACCCATGTGTGAGTCATCTCAACAGGTTCTGGCGGTTTACAGTCGGCTGTCCGGAATGGATGGGCTGGTGATGCTGCTTTAGCAAGCTGCACATAAACAGTGTCGGGCTGAAAAAACAATGTTCATTTTGATTGTACTCTGTAATTGAGAGCATATTCGACCGAAAAATTTAGGGACCGAAAAATGAATCGCAGAGCGAGGCGGACTTTGATGACCTGAATTTTTCGGTCGTCAATTTTTCGGTCGCAACGGCCTTGGTTTGCTCTGGCCAACGAATTCCACAATCTGGTTCATTCGACGTGATCGTTTAACAGTACAGTGTCTGGTGGTTACAGGAGTTGCAACGTGTCGCTTTCTCTACAAGGCAGCTTTCTGGTTGCCGCCAACCACCTGAAAGATCCCAATTTTTATCGCAGCGTCGTGCTGATGCTGGACCATAATGATCAGGGCGCGATGGGCCTGGTGATCAATCGTCCGTCGGCGACGACGATTGGCAAGGCGCTTTCTCAACAGGGTGTTTCCAATGTCAACGACTCACCGGTCTTCGTTGGCGGACCTGTGGAACCCACTTCTCTGTTCATTCTGCACAACTGTATTGCCCTGGGGAAGAATGATCAGGAAGTCGCCCCCGGGCTCTTTCTTGCCAGCAGTGAAGATTCGTTTGAAGAAGTTGTCCGTAACGGTAAGAAGCCCGATATCAGCGTCAAGTTTCGTCTGATCTCCGGATACGCTGGCTGGGGCGAAGGCCAGTTGGAGAGCGAACTGGCTCGTGGCGACTGGCATACTCTGCCAGCGGACGGCACGTTGGTTCTGGAAGAAGACATCTATGGGATGTGGGAGGTTTGTACTCGGCGGCTGCATCGAGCCAACCGGTTGCTTCCTCACAATATTCGCAACGCCGAATGGAATTGACGGCTGTCGCTCCCGAGTAACGCCTCGTGAATTTTTGCTCGCAGAGTCACTGGTGATTCGATTTAGCAGTCTCGCTCCGTCGAGACGAGGCCTTACAAGGGTTCACTATACTGAGCCACTGAACGTGAAAGCCAAGGCACAGCGTCACGTCTGCCTTCAATGGTTGACAAGCGTGTTTGGCACAACGATGTGCGTCCTACAACGCTCATCTTGCGGAGCAAGATGGCTACATTTTTGGGCGAACGTAAATCGGATTCGACAGAATCCATAGCATCGGCTCGCCTGCAATCTCTAGCCACCCTTCACATCGATAGACGCCATCGGAGTTCGCAGCAAACGACGCCTCCCGACCATCAGATTCGGCCACCACGGTTCCGTTTCGAAATAGTTTCCAATGCACGGGCAGCGGAGCGGTCACCTGGAGTTGCAGCGGTTCAGCGAACTCAAAGTCACTTCCCATGGTGTGGCGAGTTGTTTTCGTCGTTGCGAAGAAATCAAAGCCCGTTGCATCCGCCATCCAGTCGAATGCCACGAAGGCTCGACCTGCCTCCAGACATTCACGAACGGACGGTTCGGAATGTTCCTTCAGCATCATATGAGTCGCGACGTGTCTCAGACTGTTTTCGTAGCGATCAAGATACATACTGAAGATCGGATCGCCCGGCTTTTTGCCCTTGCGAAGATTTTCGCTGTCAGGCAGAAACGCCAAATCCATTTCAATCAGCTTTTCTCCCAACGCATCTTCCAGTTGTCCTTTCTCACCTTCAGTCCATCGAATCACAAAGCCAACATTCTGATGGGCGTCGTTGGCTGAAACACCTGTGTGCGGAGCTTTAAGGCACAGCTCGTCCCAGCGTTTCAGGTAGTCGGCCGGATAGTTTTGCAAAGCCGCAAAGCACTCCTGAGGATACTTGCGAATCAGTTCCGAAAGCTGAATCATCCGAAACGGATTCTTCAGCGCGGAGATCATGTTCTTTTCGTCTTTAAAGTCGGCGTGAGTATTGTAGATCTCCATACCGGTCACACCCTGAATTTCCCAGTCCATGCGTTCTTCCGGGTGAGAGACAAACGCCTGCCCGTCTCTGCCAAGGATCAGATCAGAAAGTTCCTGCGGCGACTTCGGAGTGACACCACGCAGACTGAATGTCGGATACGCGAGGAAGCCGTTCATTTCGGCACCGGGAATCAGCAGCACTCCATCTCGAAGTCCACGATGCCCATCGACGAAAAAGTCATAGTGATCAGCGGGGTGCTCGGTGAACATCACGACGGTGGTGCCTGTCTGCTTCGCCGCCGCAACGATCTCTTCAATCGTTCCAACACTGTCATGTGACCAGTGTGAGTGAACATGCAGATTAGCTCGATGCTCCTGATAACCGTCCGTTCGAGGAATTTCGACGCGTTGCTTGCGAAGTGATTCAACGCTGAGTCGGACCGCCTCCAGTCGTTCGGCCTTGAGCTTTTCGAGTCCATCGCCGAAAGCCAAGCCGGGGATGATCGCGAGGAGACAGCAAGCTAACGGTACTTTTGATCTGAAGAGCGTGGTTAACGAAATGAGCACCAGATCATCCTTTGGTCTGCGCAGGCGTTGGCCGGCTGCAACTCTATGAGGTTTTATCAACAGCACACGAAGGCCAGGAAAACAGCAAACAACCGCACCAGAATATCGGCGGCTCGACTAGAATGACACTGCGATCGTCCGTAAGGAAACAACTGGAAAGGTAGAAACATGGATTCGTGGAACATGCTATTGCAGATCATTCTGCTCTTACTGGCATGTTTGCTGGCAGGAAGCCTGATGTCCGCGTTGAAGCAAAGTCCACTGGTCGGATATCTCCTGGCTGGCATGGTCATGGGAGGACCTGGAAGTCTTGCGATTGTCAAAGCTGAGCAACAAATTGAATCGATCGCAGAACTGGGCGTTGCCCTGCTCCTGTTTAGTCTGGGCCTGGAGTTCTCGTGGAAGCGAGTCATTGGTTTGGGCAAGTCCACCCTGCTCTGTGGAGCGGCGCAAGTTGTGACGACGTTGATTCTGGGAGCGTTGGCATGTCGGCTGTGGGGGCTGCCTTTCACGACATCAGTCGCCATTGGAGCGATGATCTGCCTGAGCAGCACTGCTGCGGTTCTGCGAGTGCTCGTGGACCGCGGAGAAATGGATTCACACTCCGGACGCAACTCACTGGCGGTGTTGCTGGTTCAGGACATGGCCGTTGTGCCGTTGGCGATCCTGATTCCATTGCTGGCTGAGGGCGGAGAACCAGCGGCTATTGCGTCGCGAGTCTTCAGCATTCTTCTGGCGGCGTTTGTCATCATTGGCAGCCTGTACTTCCTGATGAATTATGTGGCCGTGCGAGCACTCCAGTCGGCGTCGTTTGGACGGAATCGAGAACTCACGGTACTGTTGAGCATCATCATCGGGCTGGGAGCCACCTGGGCTGCTCACGCGGCAAAACTCTCGCCGGCTCTGGGTGCTTTTGTAGCGGGGATGTTTTTGGGGAACTCAAAATTTGCGGTGCAGGTTCGGGCCGATGTTTCTTCTCTACGAATCGTTTTGTTGACGTTGTTCTTTGGTGCCGTCGGGATGATTGCGGATCCCGTCTGGATGTTCAAGAACTTGCCGACAGTGTTGTCCCTGGCGGCCGTGATTCTGGTTGGAAAAGCCGTCATCATCTGGGGTCTGTTTCGCCTGTTCGGTCAGAGTTCTGGCGTCTCTCTCTCGACAGGGTTGTGCCTGTGCCAGGTCGGAGAATTCGCTTTTGTTCTCGGCAGCGAAGCGCGTACCGGCGGAATTCTTTCGGCAACGCAGTATTCAGCGATCGTGTCCGCTTCGATTGTGACGTTGATGGTCACTCCATGGTTGATCAGTGTCGCTCCGAAGATTTCAGCGTGGCTGAATCGACGCCGCGGATCCGCTGTCACTCAGCAATCTGATCACTCCGACGGACATTCGCCGTGTGAAGTTCTTATCATCGGTTTCGGCCCGGCCGGTCGCGGCGCTGTCAGAGGGCTGCAGGAGATTCGCGACCGTGTCCTTGTTGTCGATCTGAGTTCAACAGGAATTGCGGCTGCGGAAGCTTTGGGCTTTCGAGCCGTTATCGGCGACGCCGGCAATGCGGAAGTTCTGGAGCATCTGCATCTGGAACATGTGCGAGTTGTCGTGATCACATTGCCCTCGCGCGGCGATGCGCTGGCCGTTCTGCATTTGATTCGAACACTGACTCCACAGGCAACCAAGATTGTTCGATCGCGTTACCAGCTTTACATGTCCGAATTCCTTGAAGCGGGGGCTGACATCGTGCTGGGCGATGAGGAAGAGATCAGCAACGCCATGGCTCGAACTGTTCATGAGCATCACCGGAAGTCTTTGGCCGAGCAAACATAAAGTCGCTTGTCTGACCGGTCGACAATTAGGATCATCCCTAACGTAAACCGCTGACGGAGCAGATCCGCGAAGCTGTCAGGATCAGCGTATCAAACAGCATCTGCGGGCGATGGATTTTCACACTGACCGCTAATTGAAGCCTCCAGATTTCATGGAGTCCGCTATGACGATCATCGTCCGCTGCGAAGAGTGCGAAAAACGCTACCGGGTTCCCGATAACCGCGCCGGCAAAAGTGTCAAATGCAAAGAGTGTGGAACGATCCTGCTCATTCCACCGCTCGATGAACCCCCAAAATCACGTGACGGGACAGACCTGTTGCGTCACGAACCGAGGATTCGCGAATTCGAACTGGCCGCCGGGAATGAAGTGCATATCGAAGCAATCTCAGCTCATATTGAGCAACATATCGGGCCCGTGAGCATGGTTTTTCACGAGATCATCTCGGACCTTGTCCACATCGATATTCACTGGGTGCAACCGTCCGGGGAACGACCGTGGCATACGCTTGTCACAAGTGGTATGAGTGATCGTCCGATGACGGTTCCGGACGTCTGCCAGGATTTGCGATTTGCAGAGTTGTTGATCCAGCTACCAAAGACATGGAAGATTTCTCAGGAAGCATTCTCTGACGAAGAGAACTACTGGCCTGTACGACTCCTGAAAGTGCTGGCCCGACTTCCCCATGAATACGACACCTGGCTGGGTTCGGGACACACCGTGCCAAATGGCGACCCGGCCGAACCCTATGCAGACAATACTGCTTTCTCCTGCGCGCTCATTCTGCCGCCGCTCAACTTTGGTGACGACTTTCATAAGCTCATAATCGACGACAAACTCAGTATTCACTTCTACTCCGTTGTACCGCTGTACCCGGAAGAAACGAACTACAAACTGGACTTCGGACTCGACAAACTTCTGGCTCAGTTTTCACGGCATGGCATTGAAGATGTCACTGATCTCAAAAGAGTCAACACATGTCGCCGAAAGAAATGGTTTGGCTTGTTCTAAGCTCAACTCGACGCAACTCGTATGAGTTATCCCATCGAGTCCGTTCTCGACTGTGTCCAAAAATTGACCACTACCGTCGTCCCCGAAGATCCGATCAGGCAGTCTGTGCAGGTTCCCGCCTGGCGTTCGGAGGCAGTAATGAATCTCCGCTTAATTCTTCACCTGGCCCACAAGATTGGAGATGTCGCTTTCAATCAATGGACCGAATATAGAAGGAACGAAACTAAGAGTTCTTGCTGAGGGAGTCTGGCAATGGATTGCCAAAAGACCAGGTCGTTTGCCATTCGCCGATTTGCGGCCGGCTTGCTGCTACTAAGTAGTTTGACAAGTCCGGTGATGGGACAGGATTCTGATATCTCCCTGGAAACCCTGCTGGAAAGAATCGAACGACTCGAAGCAGACAACAAACGTCTGCAGCAAAAAGTTGGCCACATCGAAACGGAAGAGGCTGAAATTGCCGATCCAGTCGATGCTGAGTCTGACGTGGAACAAACATCTTTCTCGGGATCTTCAAGCAAACACCCCAAAGGCTGGTTGTACGAATCAACCACGCCGGAAACTCTGTTTGCTGGTGGGACGTCAACCCCATTGCTGAATGAAACCTATGTCCGTCATATTGTGACGGAGGAGATCATTCAGCGCGATCAGCGGCTGATGACGTCTTATTCCGGTGAAGATCAAAGTGCAGACGCCCTGCAGGATCAGCGGATCGCCAGCCTCGATAATGCTTTCAAATCGTTTCAGGAGAAAGCCAACAAGAAGACCTATCCGTCGGTGACTGTGAATGGTGTGTTCCAAAGCGATGCCGGCTGGATTCATCAGGACAGCAACAGCGAAACACAATATGGACAGATTAAGGACGGAGCCGATTTTCGACGAGCACGCTTGTCGGCCAAAGGCAGTGTGACCGAACTTACGAACTACTTCTTCCAGATGGATTTTGGCTTCTTCGGGCGTCCGACATTCACAGACGTGTGGGTGGAACAAACCAAAGTGCCGTTCTTCGGCAACGTGCGAATCGGTCAATGGAAACAACCGTTTGGACTCGAGACTGTCAGCAGCTTTCGTTACACGACATTCATGGAACGATCTGTCCTGTTTCAGCCGTTCACTCCGTTTCGCCACATCGGCATCGGCTTCTATGATCACTCCGATGACCTGAGCAACACCTGGGCCGCATCCGTATTTCGATCAGGCCAGGATCAATTTGGGGGAACGTTGTCCTCCGACGGCGGCTATGGCACGGCGGAACGACTGACATGGGTCCCATCATGGGATTGTGATGGAAAGAACTATGTGCACTTTGGTGTCGGGCACTTCTTTAATGCTCCTCCCGGTGACACGATCAACTTCAGAACAATCCCCGAGTTCTTCGTGGGAGCCAACGGACCTGGCGCTGTCGGGAGCAGCGGCCAGGCAGTCCCGGGCGGTTCGGATGGAACGCCGTTCTTTGTAGCGACCGGTCCTCTGGCTAATGTGCCTTACTACAACGTGCTGGGAAGTGAACTGTTATGGGTTGAGGGACCTTTCAGCCTCCAATCCGAGGCCATGGTTAACCTCGTGAACCAGAACGGTGTCAATTCTGCTCTGCCAGGAGCTTATGCTCAGGCCGGATATTTTCTGACCGGAGAACATCGGCCGTACGATCGCAAGACCGGTACCATTGACCGAGTCATTCCAAAATCAAACCTGACGTTCGCTGGGACCGACTGCAACCCGGGACTAGGTGCATGGGAGGTTGCCGGTCGTTGGTCATGGCTGGATCTCAACGACAACGCGATTCAGGGTGGTACGATTGTGGACTACACGGCCGGTGTGAACTGGTATTGGAATCCGTATACCAAAATGGTCTTCAACTACGTTCACTCGATTTCTGACAGCCCTGTCCTGCCCCAAAGCCAGACAGACATGTTTGGCGTCCGCGCCCAACTGGACTTTTAAGGGTTGATCTTGAGTGCTGTTTTAACAGACGGTGCGTTGCCAAACCATAAGTTGTAGGTTGGACATTCTTGTCCGACAGGGTTTCGACGGGCAAGAATGCCCATCCTACAGGAGAATCCAGTCGTGACATCGCACTGTGCGATGATGGCAAACCGAAATTATTTGTCGGCTTCACTCGTCCGTGGGTATTCGAGACGGAGCTTGTCTGCTTCAGATTGTCTGCCGGACAATTCCAACGCTGTGATTGCGTCCTGAAGGCTGGCGTTGGTCGTCGGTGGATCAAGAGGCTCCAGCAAAGGCATCCACAGAAGACTAGTGGCTGCATTGTCATAGTCATGAGTCGCCAGCAATGCCCGGCCAATAACGAACTCCGGGCCTGATCGAGTCCGACGGTCGAGTTCCCGCACATGTTGGCTCCAGCTTTCCACTTCCGCCTCCCGCAGTTGCTCAAGATGCAACAAACGCAGACGCCAGAGCTGAGCCCTCACAAGCTCCAGAAAAACACCTGTCGCGGACTTCTCCAGATCTTTCAGGACTACGACCGCAGCCGCTTCCTGATTCATGTCATGCAGCAACGCCGAAGCAGCCGTCAGTCGCCGAACCTCAGAAGGAGATTTCAGATCGGTCGCAGCCATTTGGATTCGATTCTCGGCCGGCAATCGCTCATCCCAAACCAGCGGTAACTCGACAACATGCCGCGTCTCAGGATCATCCTGAACAATTTTCTCGACAGTCGCCAGACATCCTTCGAACTCCCTCAGCGCGCGATAGGCCTGAGCCAGGTGGGCATTGATTTCTCGCCGAGCCCAGTTTCGATTCTCTGTGGTCGCGGCAGTTTGAAGCGATGTCAGTGCAGTCTTCCAGTCACGCTCTCGAAGCTTCTTCAGACCTTCACTGAACTCTTCGGACTTTCGGAACTGAACCGAAACAACGTCCTGCAGACGAATCACATTCACTGTGCTGCCGGAACGACGAACAACGATCTTCTGCCCGGCGATGTCTTCAATGACACAGGAAATTGTCTTTTCGCGATATCCTCCTTCCGACCGAACAACGACGCGGTCATCGGTTACCAGAGGCAGCCGAGACACCTCATCCGCGCAGAGAGAATCATCATGGGACATCACAAGGAGAGCGCAAATCGACAGATGATGCAACCAACGATATATGATCGCTGATGCACATCCGGCTCCCGCTTTTGGCCCACCTCTGGACATTCCCTGCGCCCCACAAAATGACTACACGACCAACACGGATCGTTCGCCGAGATTACAGTCCATCACGAATCAGATCGCGAAACTCGAAGCGCCGGTACTCGCGAGTCTGATACTCTTCCAGATACCGGAGATATTCGGGCGACGACGGCTGGCTTTCATCTGGCGCCAGCGGATAGCAAGTCATCGCTTTGAACGGATAAGGCTCCGATGATTGGCCATAAACCGTACTCAAGTCAGCATCCTTATCCCAGCCGACGTTGTAGAGCACAAAATCTCTTTTCCATCCATCTGGTATCTCCTTCTCGGGTACCACGAATTCGACGGTTAACTCATCACCGGGCCCCATGACAACCATTTGATCGTCCTGATGACCCAACAGTGGCAGCACTTCACCGTACCTGGTAAACCGGCCCAGCATCTCATTCCATCTTGGCACCGTCGTGACGGAATCATAATCGTATCCCTCCGGCGCATGCCCTTCTCGGAAGAGCGCGTTGTCAGCGTAGGTGCGGCGAGAAAAACCTCGATAGTGCAAATCAGCCGCTGCCAAAGAACAGTCCTGGGACTGCGTTTCGGCATCCTCTTCATCCACGGTAAAGAAGACCTGATCCCAATAAAGTTCCATACTCGACCGAATCCGCAGACGATAGTCGGTCGTCAGAAATGCGTCCGTCAGATCAACAACCATGGCTTTCGTCTTACCGCTCGGGAAGCCGATGAAAGGCCGAGCCGTTTTCCACTCACCATTGGAATCAACGACTTCCAGTGACGGCGGTGCTGGTGGATCCAACTCGGGATTCTGAACGATCGCCTGGTTGATCGATGTGTTTGTTGGAAACACCCAGCCAATCATCACCAGTCGAATATTCTTCGGCCGACCTCCGCCTGACGCAGCCAGCGGCCCCAGATCAAATTCCATCGTCCATTCAACAGTCAATCCCTGCAGGATTCGACCTTTGAACGGCTGCACATAATCCTGATCAAGTGACTTCAAACCGGGCAGAAGATCTCGCCCCGTTGCGTCAACAGCCGAAACGGGCAAGCGTGCATTCTGTACCGTATGGATTCGGTGAGCTGCCATCTCCGGAGAGCCGACCTTTTCGTTGGTGAAGATTGAAACATCCGCAGGATGATCGACCGCCATCAACTTCACTTCATCAAAGTAAGCAGCTTCCCAAAGTTCTTCCGTCAACTGCAACACATAACGACCATCTCGGGGCTTCAATTGTTCGCCGGGAATCATCAGATACTCCCACTCGCGAGTCGGTGCCATGTCGCCCGTTGCCTGCACAAGGCCGATCGGGGCTGCCCACAAACAATCACTGAAGAACTCAAACCGTTCGCCATTCCACGTGTAAATGTAGGGGCAGGAGCCGTTCAGGATTTGCGGCGACAGAATTCCCAGACGAGCACGCAGCAGCGATGTATTCGTAATGTTCTGTGGAACACCGTCCGTCAGAATGACACGAATCGTATCAATCTCTTTGGCCTTACCTAAACCGAGATGCAGCTTTGGAGTCGTGATCACGTGAGCCTGATACGCTGTCCCCGCTCGCAGTTCAATGACAGAGCCACGGGCATGCATGTTGACTCGATTCGAGGGAAACTGCGGGTCGTCGCCAACAGCACGAACGACGACTTCGGCCCATTCATTGTCATTGCCGCCGTTGTTAGTCAAATGCTGCAGTTTTCCGTCATCAGAAACAAGGATCAGATCCAGATCTCCATCATCATCCATGTCAGACGACGCCACACAGATGGCTTTGGTGCCGCTCGGCAACAACGTCGTCAGATCTTCCGCCCGGCCATCATTGGTACCGCGCAGCAAGGTCAATCCGGCAGGACCGGCCGACACGAGATCAGACCGACCATCGTTATCAAGATCCGCGCGATGCAGAGATACGCCGGAAACGGTTGCCAGTGACTCGGCCTTTGAATCTGTCAGCAATTCATTGTTCTTCGGGGCGATTAAGCTCGTTCCGGAAGAGCCTGCGATCAACAAGTCCCAGCGACTGTCGCTGTTGAAATCATCAATCAGAACGTCTTCAGCACCTGCAGGACATGGAAAACCATCGAGCCATCGGAAGCGAGAATGAAGCAGGTTCTGAAGCCATCCCGCCTTACCATCAGCACTCACGCCGATGACATCCATTGCCATGTCGCGGTTCCAGTCACCGATCGAAACAGCCGCAATCGGATAGCTCGGAAGACTGACCCCATCAGTGATCGGTTCAAACGTCTTGCCATCGATATTCTTCCAAAGCGTCATCCCAACTGATGTCGCGAAGATCAAATCAAGGTCTCCGTCAGATTCCAGATCCGCTGCATCCGCATCATTAACACCCGCAACTATTGCTGCCTGCGGAAGTACGGTCAGACTGCGATCCCCCGTTTCTGAAGATTCGTTCTTCAGGATCACAACACCAGCTTCGCCCCAGGCCACGATATCCAGGTCGGTATCAAACCAGCGATTCTTTCCGCTGCCGTCTTTGACGATCTTCTGATCACCATCTCTGTCACGCAGCTTCATGGGATTCTTGATGTCCGATAAAGCACGGTCAAAATCGCGGTCAATGTCGGCAAGCAGAAAATTGCTGAAGGTCCCGGCCTCCTGCGGAGATTCCATCAACAATGTCCACGGCGCGGAAACATCGAGGCCTCGCGAATAAATTCGAATCCGACCATCCTGAACAAGGATCAGGTCATCGGCTCCATCCAGATTCATATCCTGCAACTGAACCTGCGTGACTCCCGTGATCTCCGGAAGCCCGCTTCCAGGCGTGAATTCTTTCAATACCGTTGGCTCAGCCGGAGGAAAAACAGCCGCTCGAATTTCATCTTTCAACGGCAATCGACCAGGCAGGTCGACAATCAGATACTCCAGCAAATTCAGATCGATACGACGCTGGTCGATCTGAGTCGCCAGTTCCGGCAACATCAGGTTCTTGGTCATCATGGCCGGCCCCAGCAGCAAGGCCGGGTTATCTTTGCCCGGGCCTCCCAGTGCCTTTCGAATTGTGTCAACAAGGTCGACTCGTCGCTGTTGCTTGATGGCCGAGTTCAGAGGCTGCAACAAAGTAGCCACCTTATCGAGAGTAGTCGAAATCGAGCCAGCTAACTGCTTCGTCTCCGCGTTCTTTGAGTTAAGCCCCAGAGCCTGCTTCTCCATCAGCTTCCCGATGACCGCCAGGTTCTCCGGAGCCAGCTCACTGGTCTTCTGCAGGGCCTTGATCAGTTCCGGCGAGTCCGAATAATCGCGGTGACCCTCCATCGCCAGCGCAAGGGCATACCACATTTGCGGACGATCTCCCGAAAGCGTAATCGCGCGACGCAGATGTTCGAGAGCCACAGTGATTCGGGGATTCGTGGAACTGTCTTCATACGCGGCCTGCTTGCCAGCAATCAAGGCTGCGACCGCTTTCTGCTCGTCGGTCTTCGCCAGACCATCCAGCAACTTAATGGCCTCATCCGCTTTCTGGACTGCTGTTGCATAGGCCTTCGGGTCTTTTGATTGTGAATACGGCGAGCTGCGGTCAATCAACGACAGAGTCCGAGAAATCGCCAGGTTATTGGCTGCATCTACATTTTCAGGCAACAGCATTTGAAGCTCACTGAGTGCTGCTTCGGCATCAGCCCACTCATGATTCTCAAGATGCCCCACGCCACGATTATGCAACTGCACGATTTTCTGAACCTGCTCAACCGTCATCTCGCCAGCAGAGGAACTCTTGGTAATTCCGCTGCCATCAGGATTGGCCTCTACCGGCTTCACTTCAGGCTTTGGTTCCGTCGAGCAGCCGCACAGAATGAACGTTAGTGCTAACAGCACAGAACTCGCCGGAGTGATTCGATGAATTGACATACGGGAAACTCAAACGGGGTTAGGAACTTAGTGATCAGGCGAATGCGCGGCGACGTGCATCCGGGATGCGATTCAAGGATCTACTTGTCGCTCATAAATGAAAATACTTTACCATCACGAGACCAGTCGAGCCCACTGTTACTGCGATCTTCTGGCTGCAACGCATAGCGAACGGGCTGCTGATCTTTCTCCGCAGTCACCTCATAGATTTGGCTTAATTGTCCCGCAATCTGTCGTGGAAACAGGAATTTTCGGCCATCAGGCTGCCACGTGAAGTCCGGTGCGACATCGGCACCATTGCAGCAAACAGTTAGATCGGGGCCGTTCGCCGCGGTCGAAATCGTGGCGATATCTATTTCCCCATTTGTGCGATGTCCGCGAAAGACAATCTTCGAGGAGTCAGGAGACCATTCGATGTTGTGCTCGATATACCGATAGGGATTGTTGCCAGCAGCAAAGACCGCGCGCTGTTCGCCCGTCGCGACGTTTTGAATGATGAAGTCATTCCGCTTCACGTAGGCCACGTGCAACCCATCGACTGAAAACTGGATGGCCCAGCCTGAAGGATCAATCCGTTTTTCTTCATCCGAGCCTTCCTCGAAACTGCGAATGAAGACACCCTCGCCATATCGGCAATACGCGATCTTTTTTCCATCCGCAGACCAATTGGGCATACAGCCGATCCCAAGATCTCGAATCTCATCTGTTTCGAGATTGGCCACCAGAACATGCGCGTCCCTATTGGACTGATTTCGCTCCCAGCCATCGGCAGCGACCCATTTGTTATCAGGCGAAATTTCCGGGGAACAAACGAATCCGTAGCCCGGGAAGGTAATGGCCTTCCGGCGTCCGTCTTCATACTGGATTCGAATCTCGGCCGGCGGGCGATAATTCGTCACAAAGGAGAACTCATTGAGCGACAATGCTTTGTCGTGATCAACGTCCAGACGCTGGAAATACTCTGCCGAAAGAGCGGCCAGCGGAATTCCCGGCAGCAACCGAAACTGCAGCAACAGACCATCATCATTGGTATCCACTGCACTCATCCATGATGCCAGTAGATTGCAATGAGGCATCAGCTGGTACTCAGAAAGCGAAATCGAACCATCGTGATTGTCATCGAATCCGGTGAACGCAAACGAAGCCATCTTCTTCCAGTCGGAAGGCAGCGCATCAATCTCCGCGCGGGACAATACACCATTCAGATCTGTATCAAGGTTCAGAAACGTCTGAACGGGATCCGTACGGTGGTCCCCCTGAGTGAACTCCGCAAAGTCGAATTGGCCATCGAGGTTCTTATCGATTGAGCCGAACCAGCCTTCTTTATTCTCCACACCGCCGAGCGCTTCAAAATAATCAGCCTTGCTGACCATTCCATTTCCGTCGACTTTGAGACCACGAAATGTGATCCAGTCGACAACTCGCCCAGCGTTGTTTCGAAGCAAATCGCCCGCGGGAGTGCGAATGCCGTAGGCGATCTCAAGTGTTCGAGCGACATCGTCTGCAGAGATCTTTGCGTCTCGATCCTGATCCCACATACTGAAGTCAGCATTTTGAAGCCCCGGGATCTCTGCCGCAATTCGACCTGCAGAAAACTCTTCTCGATCCAAAGCAGTATCGGAGTTTTTGTCCCACTGGCCCCATCGCTCAAGTATCAGGGTCAGTCTCGACTGGGCAATTCGAATGACAGGATCGTTGATGACACCTCGATGGCTTTCGCTTTGGCCCATCGGAATTGTCAGAAACTCATCCAGAGACAACTGCTGGTCTGCATCGAAATCAAACACCGCGAAATCTCGCTTCCGCCTCACAAGGTCGGGCTGTGAATCGGCTACGTATTCGCCTTCACTCAGCCCTCCGCTGACGTCAATGTCACGATCAACAAAAGCCGCCTTGAGTGGATTGTCATCATTTGCGACGGGTGGTTTCAATCGGATACTGGGAGGCTGAGCATAGCCCTGCTGAGCATCAACATTGAGGATTGCCGCAGCAATCAGCAGACGACAGACGTGACTGAAGCCCGCTTGAAGCAATCCCATATCATCCTCTCCTTGAATTCAGGTGGTTGAGCTTTACACGATTCAGGCTATCAAAGACGCGGTGCTGAATCCAGGTGATCGTTGGCAATGACCGGGATCTCCACTTTGATCAGACTGCTGGCCAGAATGCCGCCTTTACACAGGCATAAATGCGGAAATTCCGTGATCGCTATTCGCCATGTACGGGTGACAACCGTCCAGACGATGAGTATTGTGGGGAATTGTCTGTCTTTCTTGTTCAATTCGTTTATTCCGGGAGATTTTCATGGCTGACGTAAAGCCAAAGTCGGCGACGAGCCCCAAGGTTTCGCCCGTTCGCACCATTGCTTCGCTGATTCTCTTGCTGGTAGTGGGCGTCGTGTGTGCCATTGAACTCCGCGCGGGATTTGGGCAGATGATGTCCGGAAAATCACTGGCCGCGAAATCAAACGACGGTGAGTTCACCGATCTTTCGCTTGAAGAAGCTCGCGGAATGATGTCACTGGCTCCCAAAGAAATCATTGAGAATCGCGGTCCTGATACTTACTACCACTATGAATGGTACAGCTTTCTCAGGCCTCTGATGGGACAGACCAATCCGAAGCTCACCATTGTCGCCACCAACGAAGAAAAGCCCATGGCCATGGCGTTCTTTGCTTCCGACGAAATAGACAGCATCGCCAAACCTGCTCCATCGATTGACGGGACTGCCGACTCAGGAGTTGAAGCTTCTGGCATGATGGGCGGTGGCATGGGAGGTCCAGAGATGGAAACGGGAATGGGCGGCAGACCAGATACCGGAGGTGGAAAGAGTGAAAGACCTCCGATGGAAGACGAGCCTGTATCGTCCGATTCCCCTTCGCCCGCTGAAACCCCTGCCCCTGCTGAAAACAGTGTACCGGCAGAAGCCCCTGCGAGTGGAACTCCGGCAAGCGACGCTCCAGCACCTTCCAGTGCTGCGCCTGCGGCTGAGGAGCCAGCTCCAGCAAAGTAATGGAATTCTGAATTTTGCACGTTGCTCACAGGTCCGTTCTGTGAGCAACGATTCCCAACTCAGCGACGGTCCGGCTCGGGCCACGCGGCCGCAAAACTCCCGAGACGCCTCGATCGGAAATAGATCGTGTGCGACGCAATCGCCAGGGACCGGACTGTGTTCCGAGGCCAGCAATCTTCATGGCATACAAATCAAACCGCCTTCCCGTTCTCACTGCCATCCTGTTAGCAGCGGTGGTCTTACCTCTGTTTCTGAATTCACAAAGTGATAAGTCCGGGACGCTTGTCGTTTACTGCGCTCATGATTCAATCTTTGCGGATTCCATCATTCGCAACTTCGAACAACGGACCGGGATTCGCGTCCAGGTTCGTTATGACGAAGAGGCCAATAAGTCTCTGGGGCTCACAAATCTGTTGATCGCTGAGAAAGATCGGCCTCGATGTGATGTCTTCTGGAACAATCAGACACTGGGTACCATTCGACTGAAGAATGAGAGTGTTCTGGAACCTTGTGATGCGTCCCTCTTCGCAAGGATTCCACAACAGTTCAGGGATCCGGACAATCAGTGGGCAGGCTTTGCCGCGCGGCTGCGCGTCTACATCGTCAACACGAGCCTGATGTCGGCCAGAGAGGATGCTGTCGAAAGCGCGATGAAAGCAGATTCACTTTCACAGGCTGCGATTGCGGTTCCGCTCTTCGGAACCACGCTCTCACATTACGCCGTTCTCTGTGATGAGTGGGGATTCGAGGAACTCAAATCGTGGCACCGCTCTCTGCGTGATCGAGGCATCCGTGAGGCTCGCGGAAACGGGGCCGTCAAAGATCTCGTCGCGGAAGGAGCCTGTCTGTTTGGATTCACTGATTCTGATGATGTGTTCATCGCCATGGATCAGGGCAAGCCGGTCAAAATGCTCCCTGTGCGACTAAAATCGGGGAAAACGATCTGCCTGCCAAACAGCGTTGCTAAAATCCGAGGTTGCCCAAATCCGGAATTGGCAGACAAATTTATACGCTATCTGATCTCCGAAGAAGTCGAGATCATGCTGGCCAATTCGGCCTCAAGGCAAATCCCTTTGGGGCCTGTCAACGAAACTCTATTGCCTGCGGAGCTGCAGCCTTTACTGAAATGGGCGGCCGATGGAGTTTCTCTTGACCGTGCAGCACAACATGATCAGGAAGTACTGAACTGGTTGTCTCAGGAGTATTCCGGAAAGTGAATTCCAGGGCATGACACTTACCGAATCGTTGCTTTGGTCTCTCATTCGCTGCGTATTTGTGGCCAGCATATCCCTTGTGCCTGTTGCGGCCCTGACCAAACAAATTGAGTGCTCCACAACCACTCGCTCACGCCGGCTCTGGATGTTCTTCGCTGTTCTTCCGTTCTTCGTGCCAGAACTGCTGATTGGATTTAACTATCGTCTGACAGCCACGCAACTGAGTCAGGGGACGCCACGCCTGCTCGCCGCTTTCTCCACAGAGTTCCTTTATCTGTTGCTACTCGTGGCGCGATCGACGGCCTTTGGAGTTGCCGTCAGACAGATGGTGACTCGGTCGTCGGTCAGCCGGGAGTCTCTGCACGCATGGAACTCTTTGAGACCGTCGAACTCCTCTCGACAATCCGGTTCGCCCACGATGATGCAATGGAGGCAGGGATGGCTGATGTTGCGGCTGACCGGCCACTGGAGATCCAGTTTGATCGCATGGAGCATCATGGCATTGACCTCGTTTCAGGAATTTGAAACAGCCGCGCTGATGCAGATCGATCGATACCCTGTCACATGGTCCGTTTGGTTGTTTGATGCCCACGCCGATCGCCAGCCACTGAGTGACTCGGTCAGAATGATTCTTGGTCCACTTTTCATCGAACTGATCCTGCTGTCTCCCGCCTTATGGATGCTGCTGCGACATGCACCAAAAGCGGCGGTCTCGTCTTTTACATCGCATCCGGATTCCTCCAGACACCAGCCGAATCGACTGCTGAGTTTGTTATGTTTATCGCCTGGGATTGGGTTGTTTCTCCTCTGGCCACTTTCAATAAATCTATTCAGCGCTTTGAACGGGTTGCGGGCCTTGCTGGGCAACCCGGATATGTTTCAAATGGCGGCAGAGCAAATTCTGACCTCGACGGGTTTTGCTGTCGCTGCAGCCGCACTGGCGATTAACGTGGCCGGGATTATGCAGCCGACATCAAAACCTCATGGTCCAAATCAATCTCATCAACCTTTGCATCAAAAACTGTTCTTGCTGTTGCTTCTACCAGGATTGATCGGTTCGCTGGTGCTTAGCCTGCTTCTGTTGGCCGCTTTTCAGCACAGTCTGCTGCGGCCTCTTTACGATACCTGGCTGCCCATGTTACTGGGGCAGTCCATGGCGATTCTCCCCAGATCCTTTGCACTTGTCGCGATGATGAATCAGATGATGGAACGATCGTCATTGCATTCCGCTTCGCTGTTGATGAGTTCTCCGCACCCGGAAATTCGCCGGCGAGTGTCCAGGATCTTCTGGAGAATGACGACCTTCCCCTGGCTGCTGTGCGGACTGGTGATTGCTCAGTGGTGTTTCTGGGATGTCACAACGGCATCAATTCTCAGACCCGTGCAGCTCGAACCTGTCGTAACACGTCTATATAACGAAATGCATTATGGCCGCACAGAGTCGCTCATGAGTCTCGCAGGACTCGCGATGTTGATTCCTGTCGTCTTATGGACATTGCTCGCCGCTTTCACCTGGCTGAAAGCAGTCCTTTGGCCCACAATTTCAGCTCGACCACGTTGAGCACCGAAGAATCCGCGTTTTCTTAGCTTAATGGTGCGTTTACACCAGAAATTTCAGACTCCACCTGGGTTTGAAAGCTTGTTTTTGCGAACGACGACGACACTATTTTTGACGACCTGACTGTTCACCGGGCTGCGGCAGTCAATAATGTCTCACTCCGTTAACCCTGCAGAACCGATTCTTCGTCAGGAACAGGTCCTCGATGTCTCAGCCGGCCAACTCCGCAACTCATAATCGCCCCGCGACACTGGCAGAACTTCAGGCCAGTGGCTGGCGTTCCAGATCCGTAAAAGCGGAAGTCCGCGACAACTTCCTCAAGCTGCTGGCAGCAGGCACAGATCTATTCCCTGGAATTCTGGGCTACGAAAACACAGTCATCCCCGAAATCAGCCTTGCGCTGCTGGCGGGACACGACATTTTATTTCTTGGCGAAAAGGGTCAGGGCAAAAGCCGCATGATGCGTGCCCTGCCTCGCTTCCTTGATGACGCAATCCCGTATCTTGATCTGCCCGGCTGCCCGGTTCACGAGGATCCCTACAAGCCGATTACTTCACAGGGCAAACGTTGCATCGCCGAAAAATCTCCTGAAGAGATCCCCATCGCGTGGTGGTCGCGTGAAGAGCGCTATGCCGAGCGGCTAGCCCCTGGAACAAAGTTCGCCGACATCGTCGGAGAAATCGACCCCGCTCGACTGGCGGGAGGAACCAGTATGTCGGCAGAAGAGGCTCTGCATTTCGGGCTGATTCCCAGGATGCATCGAGGGCTCTTCGCGATGAACGAACTCCCTGAACTGGATGAGCTAGTGCAGGTCGGCCTGTTCAATATCCTTGAAGAACGAGATGTGCAGATTCGTGGTTACCCCATTCAGTTTGATCTGGATGTGATGATTCTGTTCTCTGCAAATCCGGCGACCTACAACCGCAGCGGAAAAGTGATTCCGCAGTTGAAGGACCGCATCGGCAGCCTGATTCAGACTCATTATCCTCATGATCGCGACGCCGGGATCCAGATTATGGAGCAGGAATGTGACGTTCCGCTCGATGGTGACTTCCCTGTCGTTGTGCCCTACTTCATGAAACAGATTATTGAAGAGATCAGCCGTAGCGCGAGGAAGAGTCGTTACATCGATCAGACGTCCGGCGTCAGCGCGCGGTTCAGTATTGCAAACTATCAGACGATGATCGCCAGTGCTCGTCGCAGAGGAGCTGTGCTGGGTGAGAAGCCGGCGGTACCACGAATCAGTGATCTCGGGCATCTGTACTCGTCATCGCTTGGAAAGCTTGAGATCGATCTGATGAGCAGTCATCAGATGAGCGAGCGTCAGGTTCTGGATGCTGTCATCGCTGAAGCAGTGAAGAATGTGTTTGCGGAGTACGTTGAGCAGCATGGGCTCGAAGCGATCTCTCAGATCTTCGCCAAAGGCGTCAAGATTGAGGTCGGTGATATGCTTCCCAGTGATCACTATGAAACGCTGCTTAAGCGAGTCCCGCCGATCTGGGATAAAGCCTTTGAACTGAACGCTTCAGAAAACTCTGCGGTCAGGGCATCGTGTGTTGAGTTTGTTCTGGCCGGGCTTTACGCGACAGACCGTATCAGCCGGGCTCAGCGTCATGGAATTGTGACGTACGAGATCGGATGATTATGTATTGAAAAGGGTGTGTGGAATTCTCCCGGCGACTCCTGGTCGCCGCACTTCAGCACAGCATCCAAAGTTCCAGACACCTTTTCCGTCGCGCGGCTAACACTGCTGCCCTGCTGTTTTTGCCGATTCCTCTCAGAACCAAGCGGCATCTGCTGCTAGCGTTCGGAATGTCGAACGCGCCGGGATCGTGCAAGGCGCGTAGATCAGCAAATGGCATTTCGGAACCATCGTGTGAAAGGCAAACTACCGGGGGGAATCCATACTCCCAGGAAATCACACGACCTCGCCATGGCGAGGTATCTCTCTTGTTTGCCGCTCCCTATGCGAATTTTGCTGTACGAAGATCTGCAGACTGAGAACCTGAGCCCGGTGGCTCTGGTTCGACCAGTATTTGAACTGGTCTGCGGGCGAGATTGTCTTCGCCGCCGGTTGCAGCGTTGGTTTCCGACAGCGGAGTTTGGAGTCTGGATCCGATCGTGGCTCAAAGAGTCCTATGCTGAAGAGCAGCCGGAAATCAAAGTGAATGATCGAGACTGGCTTCGAAAAGGGCCGGTCCTGCTCATCAACGGCCGCTGGCTTCCGGAACGTCGGCTGAATGCACTCGACTTTTTGAATCATCGAGCTGGCTACATCGACGGACATCCCGCGTGGATTCTTGGTGACGGTGAAGAGCTTGCAGAGATCTTCGAGAACGATCCCGAAGTCTCGCTGGAACGCTACGCCGGAACTCAGCGGATCGTGCCCACGAACGGGCGATTTGTTCGCTATCCGTGGGATCTGATCAACGAAAACGCCAGACAACTGGTCAGAGACTTCTGCGACGAAGGTATTTCTCATCGCCCTGATTTCGACCATGTACAGATTCTGGGGGATGCTGCTGACATCTACATCTCTTCGCAGGCATCAATCGATCCGTATGTCGTTATTGATGCTCGACGTGGTCCGGTGTCGATTGATCGTGATGTCCAAATCCAGTCGTTTACTCGAATAGAGGGTCCGTGCCATGTGGGTCGCGGCTCCCAGATTTTTCGGGCGCTGATTCGAGGCGGCACGACAATCGGGGAACAGTGCCGGGTTGGAGGAGAAGTCGAAGAATCGATCCTGCATGGCTATGTGAACAAGTATCACGAAGGATTCCTCGGCCATAGCTATGTTTGCCCCTGGGTGAACATCGGAGCAATGTCGTCCACATCGGACCTTAAGAATGACTACAGCAGCGTCAAAGTTCCTCTGCTGGGGCAGCTCGTGGACTCAGGCTTCACCAAGGTCGGTTCATTCATCGGAGATCACTCCAAGATTTCTCTCGACAGCATGTTCAATACGGGAAGTTCAGTCGGCGTGATGACGATGGTCCTGCCTGGCGGACGTTTGCTGCCAAGACACATCCCATCCTTCTGCAGCGTGATGTGGGGTGAACTGACGATGGACTGGTCACTTGAATCAGCCATCGAGACGGCCCAGGTCGTCATGCGTCGTCGCGGACGAGAATTGTCGCCAGTTGCTGAACGCTTGTTGCGAGTCGTGTTTGAGCGGACCGACGGAGAGCGTCAGCAAGCGATTCAGCGTGCTTCGCAAAGACGATCTGCCGCTTCCTCGGGCTTGTGACAGCCCAAATTTGCCAAAAATGTGACGCCCTTTCCACCGCGTGATGTGGAAATTGTCCGTCAAATTTCCGCCGCTGCCGGAAATCACGAGGTTGTTTTCATCCGACTTTGCGACGGGGCTGGTTGGCTGCTATCGTGCTGCCTGAGGAACTCTGAACGATTTCTGTCCTCACGACTCCCACGGCCCAATTTATCCAGTCAAACCAGTTAAAATCGCCATGACACAGATCAACAAGCACAGCAGCCGAATTACTCAACCCGCTTCTCAGGGTGCCTCCCAGGCCATGCTTTATGCCACCGGCATGGATCAGGCTGATATGAATAAGGCTCAGGTCGGTATCAGCAGCATGTGGTACGAGGGCAACCCCTGCAACATGCACCTGATGGATCTGGCTTCAAAGGTCCGTGAAGGTGTTCAGGCGGCCGGTATGGTCGGGATGCGATTCAATACGATCGGCGTCAGCGACGGGATCTCCATGGGCACCGATGGGATGTCCTATTCTCTCCAGTCCCGGGACCTGATTGCTGACTCCATCGAAACCGTGATGTGCGCTCAGTGGTATGACGCAAACATCTCATTGCCTGGCTGTGACAAGAACATGCCTGGCTGCATTATCGCGATGGGTCGTCTGAATCGCCCCGCGCTGATGGTTTATGGCGGAACCATCAAACCAGGCTGTGGTCTGAAAGGCGAAAAGCTGGATATCGTTTCTGCATTCCAGTCTTACGGAGAATACCTCGGAAAGAAAATCACCGAAGAAGAACGCGCTGCGATTGTCCGTCGAAGTTGTCCAGGAGCTGGAGCGTGCGGCGGGATGTATACAGCCAACACGATGGCTTCCGCCATTGAAGCGATGGGCATGTCCCTTCCTTACAGCTCATCAATTCCTGCCGAAGACCCGGCCAAGCTGGAAGAATGTTTCCGCGCCGGTGCTGCGATCCGAAATCTTTTGGAAAAGAACATCAAGCCCAGCGACATCATGACTCGCGCGGCGTTTGAAAATGCAATGGTCCTGATTATGGCAACGGGTGGATCCACCAACGCCGTTCTGCATCTCATCGCAATGGCTCGCGCGGTGAATGTTCCGTTGACAATCGATGACTTCCAGAGCGTCAGCGATCGCATTCCTTACATTTCGGACCTGAAGCCAAGCGGCAAGTTCGTGATGGAAGACCTGCATACGATCGGTGGAACTCCGGCGGTACTGAAGTATCTGCTGGAAAAAGGACTGATTGATGGAAGCTGCATGACTGTCACTGGAAAAACTCTGGCAGAGAATCTGAAGGATCTGCCCGGGCTGAAGGAAGGCCAGACGATTGTTCAGCCGATCGAGAAGCCGATCAAAGAGAGTGGTCACATCCGAATCATGCGCGGCAACGTTTGCCCGGATGGCGCTGTCGCGAAGATCACTGGTAAAGAAGGCCTGGTCTTCAAAGGCACAGCTCGATGCTTTGACTCTGAAGAGCTGATGCTGAAGGGTCTCGAAGATGGTAAGATCCTGAAAGGCGATGTTGTTGTTATCCGTTATGAAGGTCCGAAGGGCGGACCTGGTATGCCGGAAATGCTGACTCCGACATCGGCGATCATGGGGGCCGGGCTCGGGACTGATGTTGCACTGCTGACCGACGGACGTTTCAGCGGCGGCTCACACGGTTTCATCGTGGGGCACATTACACCGGAAGCTCAGGTTGGCGGAACGATTGCTCTGCTGAAGGACGGCGATCAGATTACCGTTGATGCAGAGAAGAATGAGATCAATGTGGATCTTTCTGCTGCCGAACTGGCCAGCCGCAAGGCGGCCTTCGTCCCGCTGCCGTTGAAGGCAACTCGCGGAACACTGGCCAAGTACATTCGTTGCGTTAAGTCTGCTTCTGAAGGCTGTGTGACGGATGAGGAACTCTGATCAGGAGCCGAGTCCGCCAGATTCTTCCTCCATTGCAAAACCGCAACAGGAAGATCTGAGGAATCATCCGGTCTACCTGTATAACCAAATTGCGTTGAAATTTGGCTCGCTTTCCGCTGTGTTGGCGGGGCTGGCGGTATTGATTCTCTACCCAGCCCCACACAACGTCACGATTGGAGTGACTGTCTCGCTGATTTCCGTGTTGTTCTACGTAGCGCGGAATCTTTTGATCCCCAGAGCAAGAACGCTGGGACAACTGGATCTGATCGTTTCCGGATACCTGCTGCCGGTTTTCTTTATTCAGTGGTGCTGCATTCTGCTCACTCCGAATAAGGAAACGTCTACAGGTTCAGCCTGCATGATTGTGATTTCAGGGCTGCTGTTCAGCGCAACGTCGTCGCTTCTGGTGGTATCGGTCATCGGTGCGGGCGCGTGGCTTATCGTCAAGCAGCTGAGTGACGGTCTTGTCACCCCAAACGAAATCGTGCAGCTGCTGATTGTCGCCCCATCCATTGCCATGGTTGTGCGGTTTTCTGTTGAACGAACGCTCGGGGCTCTGCAGGAGACTCGCGATCGAGAAAAACAGAAAGCGATTCAGCTGGAAGAGATGCTGCACCAGCTACAAACGGAAACAGAGCTGCGTCGCGATTCCGAGGCTCGTCTGTTACAGGCACAGAAGAAGGCCAGCCTCGGTGTGATGGCTGCGGGCGTGGCCCATGATTTTAACAATACCCTGCGAGCAATCACCGGGGTGTCTGAATTGATCTCAATTAAGTCGCGAGAGCAGGAGACGAGAACGCACGCGGAAGAGATTTGCAGAGCTGTTCAGCAGGCGTCAGAAATCTGCCGACAGATGCTGGCCTACACCGGGCGATCCACTGCAGAAAAATCTGTTATCGATCTCTGCGGATTGATTCGGGAAATGATGCCCCTCGTCAAAGCGGCTTTGCCTGACCGGGTTGCCATTTCCTTCGAAGCCAGTCTGGAACCTGCTCTCGTCTACGGCAATACCACACAGCTTCAACAAGTCTTGATGAATCTCGTGACAAATGCTGCAGATGCAATCGGCGGAAAAGGCGATATTCAAATGCGAGTTGACAACCAGCTTGTAAGTGGACACATCAGCAGTTCGGAATACTTCTGGATCTCATCACCGACACCCGGAGAGTATATCGCGTTGAGTGTGACTGATACCGGGCACGGCATGGAGCCCGACGTTGTCGCTCAGATTTTTGATCCTTACTTTACGACAAAGAAATCCGGACACGGCCTTGGATTGTCGAGTGTCCAGGGCATCGCATCGTCCCACAATGCTGCTCTGGGTGTCTGGAGCAAACCCGGAGCGGGAACTCGGTTTACAATCCTGTTTCCCAGGAAGATGTCGGCAGAATCAGGTATGGATCGAACCAATTTACCGGGATTAAACACGCAAAAAACTGCACCATCGAACACGATTCTTGTCGTTGATGACGACGATCTTGTTCGAACGCCACTCGTAAAAATGCTGGAACTGCTCGGCTGGACTGTCGTCGAAGCTTCCAGTGGAGAAGCGGCCGTCGCCCTGACCCAACTACGATCAGATTTTGCCACCATCCTGGTGGACTATACCATGGCCGGGATGAATGGACGTGAAACATTGACAGCCATCCGTGCGACCGGTTGCAAGAGTCCGGCGATTCTTTGCAGCGGCTATATTTCCAGCACAGAAGACGGTGTCTACGAAGACTCCTTTGACGGCTTTCTGCAAAAGCCTTTCCGCCGTCAGGAACTGGAAAAAGTGCTGGCACAGGTGACGCACCTGCAAGGTCCGCGAACGAACTGAGGCCCGCAGAACAAAAGCGGAAACGTTTTCTGTTGCGGGGAATTTTTTTCCCGCAGCGCGTCCTGAGCTGAACAACTCAGTCTCCCTTTCAGAGCAGTTGGCTCATTCCGGACCCGTAAAAATCGGGTTTTGCAGGCAATGAGTAGAAATGCCCACGACCTGAAACCACTTCTCGGTACGCAAACTGCGGTCAGTGACTCAATGCACTTCGTTTGCAGCAAGACTTCTGAGCCAACGTTGCTCAGGAGCAAACGCAAACGGGCGAATGTTGGCAGGGGACTTCCAAACCGGGAACACCGACAAGTGTGGATTGTCCCCTCTGCAAAACGGATCTGACCGAAGCCATCGATCGACTGAACATGTTTTCGGGAAGCGTGAATACCATGGTTATGCTCGTTCCATTTACGACCGTGCTGCCACCCCAGAACGACTACTCAGACTACGCGCCAAAGAATCCGGAAGCGTGCCACGAATGCCGAGCAGAAGAAAAGGAAAGAGTAGCGGCAGAGAAACCGGACGACAAAACTCGGAAACCTGATGAAGAGCCGGACCAGGAAGATTTCTCGAAGGTTCTGGGGATGCTTCTGAATACGGCGGTATCCACGGACAAATTGCAGCAAACCAAAGTAGACGTCTCGCCAAGCGCCGGGACTATCGAAGCGACAACTTCTGACCTCCAGAAGTCCACCACGTCTGATGCTCCGCAAAGTTTGCTAACTGCTACACCAAATTCATCAGCCTCAACTCAGAATGTCCCGAAGACTTCATTCCCCGAGCAGGTTGTTTCTTCTGCCGAGCCCAAATCAACAGCATTAAATGCAGCTCCGACGCCAACTTCCTCTTCAGACCCAAAGAAGCTCGACACTGCCGAAATACAGATCCCTGCCCCTGCAGCGCCTGTGGCAAAGGCTGATGTTAAGCCTAAACAGACCTCTGGTGGACTGACTATTCCTGGCAACAACTCATCCATTGAGAACCCCGGTGCCTCTTACTCAACCTTGAACGCAGCAGCCCCGCAAACAGAAGTGGAAGTGTTGCCAAATGCAGAGCTGGGATTTCAGCAATTGGGCCTTGAGACAACTTTCCGGTCCGCCACGCGACTCTATGAATCCACCAAAGATACGGACGCGGTCACTCAGGAAATCATGAACGCCTTGAGCCGTGCTGTCGCTGCCACGGCCCCGACAAGAAATCGGTCGGGAACCAGTAGCCTGCAATCAAGTATTTCTGGCGATGGTTTTTCTGAAATCACTAACCTCGCTCCACTCAGTACCGAAAGCATAGGCCCGCTGAATTCTCTCGGAACTACGGTGAATGCATCAGATGCACCTTTACAGGAAACAAGTGGACTGCAGAAAACCACGCTCGCGAATTCGCGTGGTGAGACTCTCGACCAGTTCTGGGTGCAACCGTCGGGGCCTGACGCCGATCGTACATCGAATCAATCTGGCTCTCGTGACGATAATCAACTGCTGAGCAATGTCGGACACACTTCTTCCCCTGGATCAGACGGAGCACGACTCTCTTCCTCTGGAGCAGTCGCAATGTCTCTGCCAGATCTGACAACTTCAGTAACATCTGAAATGCGGCAACCGCTGAGCTCTCAGGTATCGCGGGCTGTAATTGAGCATCTGGAGAGACATACAACCGCAGAATCAGAAACCCTGACTGTTCAGTTGGATCCGCAGGACCTGGGCGAGATGGTGATTGAGTTGTCCAAATCGAAAGAGGGCCTCGCGGTCAGAGTTACAGCACGCGAAGCTGTCACGATGGACATGCTGCTGGCCCGAGGCAGCGAAATCGAAAACCAATTACGAGGAGAGAAAATGGAGCTTCGCTCATTGGAGTTTTTGTCTCCTGACATGATGAATGGCGGAGCGTTTCAGCGACAAACTCCTCAGGACTCAACCTCGAGGTTCGATCAGCCCGTCGGAACTCAGCGTCGCAGTTTGCGTAATGGGGCAGCAAGTCAAATCTCCACAGCGGCCACCACTCGCACCGGAGATTCGCAACACGCATTGAATTTCAGAGCCTGAAACCATTAGTCAGGTCAACTCGCTCTCACGTTAATACACCACAGGAAGGCTCATCAGCCATGACCACAGCAGTTAGCGCAGCATCCGCTTCCGGTATTGCCAGCAAGGACCAGTTCCTGACTCTGTTTGCCAAGCAGCTCCAGTACCAGGATCCCACGGCACCAACCGACACCGATGCCTTCCTTGCCCAGTTGGCACAGTTCACCACTGTGGAAGGGATTCAGAATATGAACAGTGGTATCACTGGCCTGGGGACAAAGCTCGACACTCTGATCGAGAAAACATCCGCTGAAAACGACCTTAGAACCCTCGAATCCATCAATGCCGGGGCCGGGCTTCTGGGCTTGAGTGTTCGCTACGGTGACAAAGCCGCGGAAAAGGGGATCGTCTCTGAGATCAAGCCCGATGACGGTCAGATTCTGGTACGAATTGGCAACAACTTCTACCCGATCAGCAACGTTACGGGTGTTGCCTACAACGAGCAAAGTCTTTCCCCGTAAAAGCCCTTAATTCATGACTGCTGTTTGACTCGCTGGCTCAGCCTGACTCCTTAACTCACAGTCTTCCGAAAATTTTGTCGCATACACGGACCTGATTGACTATGGCCAACTCTCTGCTTACCGGGATTTCCGGACTCCGCGGTCATCAAAAGATGCTTGAGGTCGTGGGAAACAATCTCGCCAACCTCAATACGACCGCCTACAAGACGTCCCGCACCCTGTTCTCTGACCTTATGTACGAAGTTCAACGAGGTACGTCGTCGTCGTCGTCAGGACTTCTGGGCAGCGTGAATTCGGTACAGATCGGAACCGGTAGCCGCCTTTCTCAGGTCGACCTGAACTTTGCTCAGGGCAATCTGGAATCGACCGGGAACGACATGGACCTGGCAATGGATGGAGGCGGCTTCTTCGTCGCTTCTTCCGGTGAGCGTACCTACTTCACGCGTGCGGGAGCTTTCTCATTGGATGAGAGTGGTTACTTGTCGGACCCCTCCACGGGATACCTTGTGCGACGCTTTGGACCAACCGGCGAACCCAGTGGAGACCTGCCGGCTTTTCAGACTCCGGGTGATGATCGCGTCTATGTTCCCAAGGGTGTCAGCATTCCTGGTCAGGTTTCGACAGAGATGCAAATCAAGGGAAATCTTTCCTCAACGTCAACCGGTCCCGTTGCACAGGAAGTGATGACCTCCACACCGCTTTTGGCCGCAGGGTTACCTGCCACTCTGACGACCCGTTTGTCCGACCTCGATTCAAATACAGTGAATTACGTCGCCGGAGACAAAATCCTGATCAGTGGACGGCGATCGGATGGTTCGAATCCCACGGTGACAGAACTTCTCCTGACGCCCACATCCACGGTAGGCGACCTTATCGCAGCTTTGAATTCTTCTTTTGCCGGTTCGACCATTTCCCTGGACGGGTTAGGCAACGTTGTTGGCACAGCTAACGCTACCGGTCCATCCTTTTTGTCTATGTCATTCAGTGATGGCCCTACAAATACAGGGCGATCTGACTTTGAAGACCATGAGATGATCCTGACTCGCACAGGAAAAAACGCAGATACGGTTTTTCAGTCAGTGGAAGTCTTCGACGAAAGCGGTGCAGGACACACCATTGGTCTGACAATGACAAAGCAGGCGGATCAATCGTGGACCCTGGTCGCCTCTGTTTCACCAACGGAAGGGACAATCCTCGACTCGCTGGTTGAGGGGATCTCATTTCAACCAGATGGGTCGTTCGCTCAAGTTACGGGCTCCGGCGTGGGCGACAGTAACATCACAGTCCAGTTTCGAGGTCAACCCGCCTCACAGACTCTCAATCTTCGCTTCGGTACACCCGCACAATTCGACGGCTTGACAGCACTCGGACAAGCGTCTCGGCTTCAACTAACTCCAGACGGGTTTCCACCGGGCGAATTGGCTGAAGTACAGATTGACACCGACGGCAAAGTCTTTGGACTGGCATCAAACGGCTTGAAGATTCCACTCGCCCAGTTGGCAATCGCTTCCTTCAGAAATCCAGACGGTCTCGTCGCGATTGGTAACAACTACTTCACGTCTTCATTGGCGAGCGGCAATCCCGACATCGGCACTGCCCTGTCCGGCAGTCGAGGAGCACTTCGCTCAGGACAGCTGGAAGGGTCCAACGTTGACCTCGCTCTTGAATTCACTCGTCTGATCATTGCCCAACGAGGATTCTCGGCGAACGCCCGAACGATTACCGTAACAGACGAAATCCTTCAGGAACTGACCAGCATCATCAGGTAATGCCAATCACACTGGCATTATCTCCGATTGACAACGCTGATTCAAAGTTCTCTACAGGGCTACTTTTTCACTTCAACAACGGTGAGATTGAGTGGTCGTTCCATGACCAGACTCTGGCCGTTGAAATTCATCTGCAGCCGAACGTTCACCAGATGCTCTCCCACGGTCGCGTTCGGCTGAGCAGTGATCTCATATTTCACCTCGGGCTGATTCTCCGGAATCGTAGCGCCGGGAATACTGATGCCACCAACTCCGCCCGGCAGCTGAGACTGAATGCTGACAGCCCCGGTGAATTCATATTGCCGGGAAAGTTTGATGACTACCTCACCTTTTTCACCCTGCTTGATGGCGAGCGTCTCCGGCATCGCTTCAACCTTCGCTGGAAACTCAACCACTTTGATCGTGAGCGTGTTTGAAGGAACAAGAACGTTGAAGGCTCTGACGTTGGCTTCGTTCTGTTTCTGATTCGCAAACTGGTCAGCTCGCTGTTTCTCCTGTTGAGCTCTCTGCTGAAATTGCTGCGACGTCTGAAGATCGGCCTGTGCTTTTGTTCGAGCCTCATCGGCAGCCTTCTGATTTGCGGTCGCTTCAACTTGTTTGGTTGCTGCATCAGTCGCCGCCACTGTTGCTTCCTCAGCCGCCTTCTTTGCCGCATCAAAGGCCGTTTGAGCAACCACTAGTTGTTGCTTCAGTGTTTCGTTCGCTGCGTCGGCTGCCAGTTGCTCCGTCTTTTGCTTCAGCGCTGCTTCGGCCTGCTTCAAAGCCGTGGCTGCCGTTGTCGCTTTCTGATCGGCTTGCTGTTTCGCCGTGTTCGCCTGAGTCAGAGCCGTATTGGCCTGATTAAACTCCGTTACCTTCTGTTGGCTGTCCTGCTGAGCTTTCTGGGCCTGCTGCTGAGCATCCATCAGAATCTTTGCGATACGTTCCTGTCGCAGTTTGGCTTTCTCGGCCAGCTCTGGATTGCGTTTGTACTGCAGCCCCTGATTGAAACCTGCCAGATAAAACGAATACGCTCCCGCAACAGTATTGGCCTGAAACCGGAGTTCAAACTCGCCCTTTTCATTGGCGCCAATATTCACCTGCTGAGCATTTGTGTTCGGTGGAAAGTCGTTGGGGAATCCAATCAGATTGCCCGCTGAACCTTCAGCTCGCTTAACCGTGTATGGAATCTTCAAGACACCGCCACGTGATGTCTCCAGCGGCTTCCCATCACCAATCGTCAGCACTTGCGGAGCGGCTTCCTTCTCTGAAATACAAATCTGTAACCGTTCAACAAGTCGCGAAGGAACACTGGGAACATTGGCATTCGGCTGATTGAACTGAAACGGAACCAACGCCGCTCCATACCGCGCCGGACGGACAACTTCCGCTGCGTTGACGGTGGCTTTGGCTGTGATCTGCAGCGTCCCAACTCCCATGGGTGCTGCATCACTGGCTGACAAAACCAGAGTTCCGTGATTATTTCCGGGACCGATTGTGATCTCTTCGGTGGTCACTCCATCCGGCAATCCCGTCGCCGATACTCGGATCTCGCCATTAAAACCGTCCTGACGATAAGCGGTGACTCTGACCACATCGCGTCCGCCCTTGCGAAGCATCAGACTCTCGGTGGAACCTCCAGGAATCGCCACAACATGAAAGTCGGGCTGAGGCTTTCGAATTGCCAGCCGATAAGTCAGCCTCGGATCACTTCGCACGGCACTGACACTGTCCTTCAGCAGGACTCGATACATCCCGTCAGCAGGAGCCTTAAACTGATAAGACGGATCCGCCGTTCGCTCATCAAATTCATGCCGCCCCGATCGATTGTTGACGTTAAGTTCGGGCACATCATCCAGAAAAGTAACGTCGGTAAAGGTCGGCTCACCTTTGTCATTGGTGCTGATCCGCTGAATCAATATCGCAGGATCAATCGCCCGGCCCAACCGCTGCGCATAAACATCAAAAGACCAGACATCATCCTTCTTCGCTTCAAATGTATACCAGTCCACATCGCGTTGAGGATAAAACGAGCCCGCAACTTCACATGGCAGAGTCAATAGCTGTGGAGCACTGGGATCGTTGTTGTCCGCAACCTCGCGTACGACCGGGGCCGTCGCTGGTGTGATCAGTAGAGGATTGGATTGCAGACCGTTTGCAGTGACTCGATATTCAATTCCATCCATTCCTGCCTGATGAGCCCCAATCAATGACGAATACGTGAGCTTCCCGACAACATCACCCGGCAGCGGAATTCGCACCGTCATTTGTTCCAGCGGACGACCATCCAGTTGATACGTTGACGGTTGACCTCCGGGCAGATTGCGACCATAGAGTGTGAACTCTTCGTTCGAACCCGGCAAACTCGCCGGAGGAAACACAAAGTCCAGATACGGTATGGATCCGATGGTCAATCGATAGACATATCCCGAGCCCTGTGCAAACAAGGCATCGTGAACCTTGATGAAGTAAAGTCCGTCCGCAGGAAGCGTCACATCTGTGAGGGAATCATTCGCCAGCCCGGTGCGCGACTCACCGACGATAACACCGGACTCGGTAAAGATCGTTGCGGCCAGATCCATCCGAGAATCAATCCGGCGACACTGCCCATCCAGCAACACGCGTTGCCCTGCTTTTCCGGCGAACCGATACCAGTCCACATCTGGTCCACCTGTCGACTGGCCGTTAATGGTGATAGGCAACGAGATTTCCTGAGCAGAATTTTCTCGCACTCCGTCCTTCTCAATCCAGGCCGGAACGTCATTGCCGCCATTCGGTTCTGTTTCCACAAACTCGGGCGTGGCACTGACAACAAACGTGCGGCGATTCGACAAGCCGTATTTCCCCTGACATCTGACATCGTAGTTCCCAGGAAGAACCCCAGGAGCGACCGTCACGAGGAACACGTTCTCGATCGGCTGAGGTCCTTCATCAAAAGGTGTCACCTCCGCCATCTTGCGTGTCATCGAGATACCGTCATGACTGAAGACCAGCCGATCGACATCATCAAGATCATTGCCGGTAATCGTCACTTCCACAGTCGCGCCCGGTGCAGCGCCAGCGGGAAAGACGCCATCGAGTCTTGCTGTTGGCAGTTGAGCCTGCACGGGTTGCAGGAAAGAACAGGCGGCGAGAAACCAAAAGAAGCAGAATTGTCGGCTCATCGTTGTCAACCTGGTGGGAGTCAGGACAAATCGAAAGAGTCAGAGGCAGGATAGTCACCCATCAGGATAGCTATTCCGAGCAGAAAGGTCATAAGGAAACAGCCAACCGAGCCAAAACTTTTGCCGCCGAGAGTAGCCGGATTCGTGAGAATTCGGATGCCTTCCAGAGAGACGCACCGAATTCTCACGAATCCGGCTACAACGAAAAAACTCAGACTACCCCGCGCGAGGTTCAACAGGCTGATTGGCTTTTCTGGAATACGTTATCAATGCCCGGGGCGAACTCGATTGTCCGTTTCTCTCAGGCCTTTTCCAGCCAGCGGAACAAGAACTCTGGAACATCAACGCCACAGGCTCGCTCCAGCCCTCGCCATCCGGGTACCGCATTGACCTCAATAACATAGGGCTGCTGATCGTGGTCATACATCAAATCAACGCCAGCAAATATACAGCCCGTTGCCTTTGCCGCAGAGATGGCCAATTCAATCTCTCTGTCTGAAGGACTATGAAGAATCCCGGTTCCCTGCTGAGAAATATTCGCGCGAAAATCACCCTCTTTCGGAATGCGTTTCATCGAACCGACAAGCTGGCCGTCCAGCAAGAGCACTCGAATATCGAAACCCGGCCCATCAAGAAACCTCTGAAGATAGAGGACCGAACCCAATCGCTCCAAAGTGCGAAAGGCACGCATCGCCAGCTCGGGATCTGAGACCCGAATAATGCCGCGACCTTCAGCACCGAACAGTGGCTTCACGACAACATCTCGCCCCAGTCTCTCAAAGGCATTCAAAGCGGCTTCCGCGTTCTCGCAAACGATGGTCTCCGGAACCGGCAATCCCGCCAGGGCAAGACGTTGAGTTGTCAGGTACTTGTCGACAGCACATTCCAGAGCGCGCGGTGAGTTAACAACACGTGTCCCGCAAGCCTCCAGTCCGGCCAACAGATCCATCCGAGCAACCACCTGCTCTAATGTTCCGGGAGGCATCGTCCGCACGAGGACAGCATCACAATCACGGACGTTGTGTTCGCCACATTGCAACTCAAGCCCGTGTCCCGAGACCCTGCTTTGGAACTCTTCAAACTGCAGCGGCCACATCACATGCCCTCGCTCAGCGCCGCGACGACACAATTCGTTGACGTACCAACTGCCAAGATTTCCAAAAACACCGATGTGCATTAAAGATTTCAGCCATTCAAAGAGTACAAGGACACAACGGCGTAACACATCAGTCAGGTTATGAAACAGAACTTCGCAGGGCAAGGATGAGTGTGATGACAAAATGATGAGTACAAAATGATGCCGCAGTTCTGCAGACTGCGGGATCAATTAAAGAGACCGATGAACCCGGCGAGCGGTTGGGCTTCAGTCGGGCGGACAATGTTTTCTCATCCAGTTCACGAATGGGGCGAGCACGCCCATCGACCGTAGCGTATCACGTGTGGCACGTCGGGTCTGTCTGCATCGAATGGATGTAGGCGATGATTTCTTCTGAAGATGCATCTTCGGGCGACATCCAATGCCTGAGTTTCGATGAGAACTCAATCAGCATGATGGCATCGGGAGGCACGTCTTCCTGCCGCAATGTCAAAGTCGGTATTGGTTCGAAGCACCGCTCTGGAGTCTGCCAGTTTTCCAGAATCCGCACTCGCCATGAGTGCATAGCAACGCCATCCTTGTGCACGACTCGCGACGGAAGATGACCTTGTTTCTGATTGCACATCGACATTACGAGAGCCCAACTTCGGGACTGTCACTTAGAACTGTCCACTGGATTCGACGTGGATTTGTCATGCTGCTCGAGTGATTGGAATCCTCGACTTCGCGCAGGTCTGCTGGATTCGGCCTCCGTCTGGAGTATTGTCGAGACGTCCGCTTCCTGGGCGAGTTCTATTCGATATGCTGTCGTGTCGATGCCACTTCCGCTTGCGACAGAGATCAAACCATTCTGCTTCAGCATCGGGAATCGAGCGGGGCATGGGACAATTGTCAGCTTGACCCTGGCACACTTGTCAAACTTGACCAATCCGGCATGTACAGCGGCCGAGCCGATGGACGAGCGAATGGAATAGATACGGTTCTCTCCCCCGTGAATGAATCCGAGGTCTATCCCACGCAGTTCAGCTACGAGAACGGATCCGATCGGTGCCTTGACCAGCTTACTCTCTAATTCACTCTGACGTCGATATTCTTTCGACAATTCCTGCATGCGAGTGACGTCGGGCTGCTCACTTTTTAGACTCGGCCTCTTCCATTCACCGGTGGTTCCATCCGACCAGGTGATCGTCATGGTCCTGATTCCGTCTGGATCATTTCGCTGATGCATGCTAGTCGGCATAGCATTCGGATTCTTGGGTTGGGACTCGGAGAGGCCGAATTGCTGCGTAGGCTGATGGTTGGCGAGTTCAGGGTTGTTCGAGTCTGGCTCATTCAGCCACGCAAATTCGCGATCAGGGACTAAGCTGGCGATCATATTTAACGGCAGTGCAATGATCACTGGTGCTGCAATCCAAACCACAAACAATCCGGTCGCCAGAACACCATTCCGAGTCTGTGGCCAGTTACGAATGGAGTATTTGACAAAATACCAGGGCAATACGAAAAACACCGCAGCGACCTTGTCGTGTTCCATCGCGTGTCGAAACGGCAGGACCCAAGCTCTGATCAGCAATCCAATCGCCACCAGCAGGTATGACACGGTCAACCATGCTATGGTTGTGGGAAAAAAGTAACCTGCCATCAATGCCAATGTAATGATGGCAGCGGCATAGCCAGCCTGTTTCAAGAACGCTGGATTCCTTCGGACTTCATTCCCTTCGTGCCCCGCTCGATCTTGAGGAGGGTTCCATTGCGGTTTCGAGTTTCGCTTGTTGGACGACGATTCCGAGCCGATTGGAAATACCTCGTCGTCCGTAACCTCATCCACCTCATCAGGTTCATCAATAGCCACAAACTCCGTCTGGCTGCGATCTTGTTCTGGCCTAGCCCAGGCATTTTCTGCGGGCCGCGCGTAGTCCCAATCGAATTCCGGCTTCGCTTCGTCCAGAGGTAGCACATTCGATTTGTTCTTCCGGGCTGCCACGTCGCATTCAACCTCACGAATGAATGGCTTCCTCGGAAGCTGTACGTGGGCACCGCTGGGGTCGAGCGTCGTGGCCAACACCATCGTTACCGCACCTGCACGTCCACTGACCTCATCCATCTGGACGTGCGTGTCGAACAGATACAGTTCATGCCCTCGCGCATTCACAGCTGGGACAGCACGCCGCCGTTTGTCCTGGTAGACATCGTCCCGCAACAGCTTCAAGAGCTCGGACTCTTCTTGCCTCTCGGACCCGTAGGAATAGAGTTCGCCCCACAGGTTTGCAAGTTCCGCCAACTCATCCAGTTCAATAGATGAATAGCTCCCCAACACTAAACCGGCCCCCGATGGCCCGATAATGATTCCGCAGGCCGGAATGATTCGGAGCGTGTCCAAGTCTTGATGAATTTGCTTGCGAAGGCCCGTCCGGTAGGGCCGAAAAGTGATCCCCGATGCGATCCACTGAATGCCACGAGGTAAGAAAACAATCGTGAACAGCAGCAACCAACCCACGAAAGTCTGGAGTGCAGAAACGCACAGCAAGAGCCAACCAGGCAACCCTATACAATCGAGCCAGTCCTTTCCTTGTGGCGTCGAAATGAACTTATCGAAAACTATTCGCAGATTGACGGGATCAATTCTCATGAGGGTTGATTGCCGCTAAGGACTGGTCCAGAGTGCGAGATTTCACGGCTCTACGCAAAATGAAGTGCGCGGAACGGATTGGTTCTTGAGACCACTAATAAACGCTCATGGTTGTTGACGTCCAGCCACTGTTGGCTCCGACGACCGTGTGGACCAGTGACGGCTTTAAAATCGGCTGTATTTAAACGGGACACTGTACTTATCCCGTAAAGCAGAATGTCCCGTAGAATGTCCCAATATTATTTCTGCTTGCCCACGAATCGGCCCATCAGGTCCCATCCATTGGGGAACGCGACGGACGAAGCGGCCGCACTGACTTCGCTGTAGGTCGTGGCGGCGTCAGGCGTGATTCCAGAACCGCACATCGCAAACGGGCAGTAGCCGTGACTGTGCGTGCGAGTTCTCAGAAACGTTGGATGATCAGGACAAACCAGCAGTCGATAGTCGCCCTGCTGTTTCAGCCAGGCATGCAGCGGTCCCACAATATGGCGATCGATATTCTCAACCGCTTTGATCTTTTCGTGAACATGCCCTTCATGAGAAGCCTCGTCGGTCGCTTCCACATGAACGACAACGAAGTCCTTATCTGGTCGCGACAAAGTCTCGATCGCCGCTCGACCTTTCGCAGCATAATCCGTATCCAGATAGCCCGTCGCTCCTTTGACCTCCACAACATCCCAGCCGATTAATCGCCCGATCCCGCGCAGCAGATCCACGGCCGTAATCACAGCGCCTCGAACACCATAACGATCTACAAACGATCGAAACGCCGGACGCTGGCCCAGTCCCCACAACCAGATTTGAGTAGCCGCCAGTTCTCCAGCTGCAATACGTCGACGGTTCGGTTCCGCATCGGCCAACAGTTGTCGACTATGATCCATCAACCGCAGGAGCTCGTCCGCTCCTGGTCCCTTCGGCGAGTGCTCAGAAACAAGCTGGTCCGTGATATCGTGCGGAGGAGTACTCTCAGTCTGCTTCGAAAACGGCGCGGCGACTCCGCGGGAACGATACAACAGCAAATTGCGATAGCTGACACCCGGCTGAAATTTCCAGTGACTGTCTCCGCACTGATCTTTTTGCAACAGTGTGATCAGCTCACGAGCCATCTCATTGGGATACTGACCGGCGGTAAAACTTGTCATCCGCCCATCAGTGATATTCACCAGATTGCAGCGAATCGCCCAGTCGCCATCATGCAGCTCAATGCCCTGAGCCGCCGCTTCCAACGGCGCGCGGCCGGTATGAAACTCCAGCGGACTGTAGCCGAACAGACTCATGGTCCCGACGTCACTGCCGGACGGCATCGACGCAGGAACATTGTCCGTCTGCCCGACCATCCCCAGCCGAGCCACCTCATCCATGTGAGGAATCTGAGCAGCCTGCAGTGGCGTCAAACCAGACAACTCCGGCTGACCTTCATCGGCAACACCATCAGGAATAACAAGAGCAAATTTCATAGCTGTGGTCAGATCCAAATCACGAAACAGGGAAGCCCATCGGCTCTATTCAGGCGATCAACCGCCGAAGTCTAATGTTGCGAGACACGCTACGCACGCCACACAACGCAGACTGCGATTGTTGAAAATCGAAGTCAGGCCATCATCGACAAACCGCAAGCGTTACTTCTTCAAATGCTTGTCGGCGAAGGAAATATACTGTTCCCAGTCGAAGTCCTTCACATCGTGCTCGCCGGTACGCTCATGGTAGGCCACATCCGTCATGACAGGCTGGTTGACAGCCGGCATTTTCTCTGAGGGCAGCGGCTTCTTGCCCAGCAACTGGTACACCGGACCCGCGTGGTAAACACCAAGGAATTCTCCATAGGGATCTGCCCATTTGTCTTCCTCAGCACTGGCCACGTAAACCGGGCGTGGCGCTGACAGAGCGATCAGCATATGGTGGTCGATCGGCATCGCTTGTTCGTTATTGTTGTACTTGCGATGGTTCAGACAGAACCAATGGGGGAACGAAGTATTGATTCGGGCCACCGTTTCGCCGTACCAGCGTTTGCTTAGTGCTGCACCGCCGCAGCCTGACTCGTTCGCGATGATCATCGCAAAACGAGGATCCGTGGCTCCGGCCCACAACGAGGTCTTCCCCAATCGAGAATGCCCAAAGACAGCCACGGACTTCGCATCGATTTTGGAATCTGATTCCAGGACATCCAACGCACGGCTCAATCCCCACGCCCAGGCACTGATGGAACCACCGGCATCACCGGTACGCGGAGTATCACCCTTTTCAAACAGTGAATGGATACCGTTCTTAAAGCCATCGTCAAAATCAGGATCGACATCGCCGTAGTAAATCGTGACCAGACCGTAGCCACTTTTCACAATCTTCTCTACCGCCCATCGGCTGGCTTCTGATCCTCGAGCAGCATCGGTCGACTTGTTGTTGTCGATCCCGTAGTCCTTGTTGTTGCGAACCCACGACTCCGTGATATGCAACGCGGGATCTTTCTCGACGGAATGATTGCCATTGAAGTTGTAACCCAAAAATGCTGGCACGGGACCTTCGGCATTTGCCGGCGTGTAGATCAACAGATCCATTTGTGGACCGTTGTCATCCGCTGAGAAATAAACCGTCACCTCACGCCGCAGCGCTGCGCCGTTGATCGCGTTTGGATTTTCTGAACGAACCTTTGTTCGCAGCTTCACTTCACCCTGCGGTAGTTTTCCGAAGACGTGTTCCTCAAACATTCGCAGCAACTCCGGACGACGCTTGCTGGTCCACAGTTCCGGGGAATCAATCTTTGTACCATCTTCAGCCTTCAAGACATCGGGCAAGGTATAGGCTGGAACCTTGGATTCGTCGTAGTTGTACTCTTCAGCAGCTGACTCGGCTGTGATCATCGATAGAAATCCGACAAGGAATAACGGAGCCGCTATCAGGCGCGGTGCGAGAAACTCTTGCCGCGATTCAGAGTGCGACGGTGAGGAATGCAACATGATCTGGAACTCCGAATGGTGGAAGCGGAACACGGTTCAGGCTGTCGGCCGTGCTTCAACATGGCGCCGCTCGATATCAGAATGAAACAAGCCGTAGGGTGTGACAAGCAACGCGCAGGCACACCATCTTTACAACTTGGTGTGCCAGCGCTCCGCTTGTCACACCCTACAAATTACTCGATTGAATGTCCGTGACGAAACATGCGGCATCGACTCAACCGTCAGAAAATTATTTCTTTCCGGCCACATGCTTTTCACGAATCAGCGGTGCCAGAAATCTGGCCGTTTCATCGCCGATCACATGATAGCCAGCAAGGTTAGGATGTCGATCTCCGAACCACCCCGGCAGATGTCCGAAATGAGCATCCAGACGATTGTCCAGAACCTCAACGGTTGGGTTTGCGCCGGGCACGATAAACGACTTTACGAACTCACGCCTGTTCTCGGGAATCTTCTCGAGCGGAAAACGGCGATAGTTCAACATGTCAGGGCCTCGTTTCAGCTCCTCGGCATAACGCGGGTAGATGTCGAACAGTGTTAGCCCCTCTGCCTTAGCAACTTGTTCGTTCAGCTTGTTGAGTCGCAGACACATCTCTTCGCTGCCGTAAGGAATGACCGTCATGATGATGATCGTGGCCTTCGGATGGTCGACCTTGATCCGCTCGATGAGCTCGTGATAGTCCTTCGGAAAGTTCTCTTCCAGATTCTCGCGATAAGCGTTGTCGTTCAGACCGTATCGGATCAGAACATAATCGATGCCGGGTAACTTTGAGGCTTCTTTTTCATAGCGTCCGGAGTCCAGCAGCCTTCGAATATATTCGCCACTCAATCCCAGATTGATCACACTTGCTGGAGGCAGATCTTTCTCTTCCGCCAGCAGAAGGCGAATGACATCTTCAAGATGCGGACCTTCGGGCACATGACGCCTTGGAACGCTGCCTTCCGTCGTGCTGTCCCCAAGAAGCAAAATCTGAACCTTGCCTTCGTGCTCGGCCTTGACCGATGAACCGCCGATAAACAACGAGAATATTGTGACAAGGAGAATCCGCAAGACGGGCAATCGCATAGAAATAGCTCCGAACGCGAGGGAAGGAATGAGGCAGAGTCCGACAGATACCGACTCAGGAGGACACGGACTCTAACATCCGCAACGCCAACCTTGCAGTGTCCAGGAGAACGAGAACCAGGGTTCAGTGCGACAAATTGCCTCCTGGTAGTCCTTGAAGACAGCCCCGCTTTGCGGGTGTGGCGTGAACAATTCCAGTAAAGCTCTCAAGGAAGCGGCCGGTTCCTGTCCGAGAGGTGTCGACACGGCGGTCAGTTCCGCCTGCTTTCTTCTCATGTTGAAAATCCCCGTCGACTGACGGAGGAGAACGAAGGCTTCGTCTGTTAGAGTGTTGGTGGTGCGGATTATCAGCCAGTGTTTTGCCGGAGTGGATTCGGCCGCAGAAGGCTGTCTAACACGCAAATCTACTGGAAACGTGTGATGACAACTCCAGACGAAAAACCATCGTCCGCCGTATACGTCGGCAGCTTCGATCCGATGACACTGGGCCATCTGGACATCATTCGACGAGCAGCCAGAATCTTTGAACATGTCACCGTGGGTATCGGGATCAACCCTGACAAGAATACGCTGTTCTCTCCCACTGACCGGCTGGAGATGTGCCAGGCTTCCGTGCGGGATCTTGCCAACGTCGATGTACGCACTTTCGATGGCCTCGCAGTGGAGTTTGTTAAACATTGCGGCAGCCGTATTCTGCTCCGCGGCGTTCGCACGCTGACAGATATCGAAGCGGAGTTTACGATGACTCTGACCAATCGCGTGCTCGATCAGGAGATCGAATCTGTTTTCCTGATGTCGGCCGAACGTTATGCTCATATCTCCAGTTCACTGATCAAGCAGATCGCCCAAATGGCAAAGGCGGATGTTCGATCTCGCCTGAAGGACTTTGTCCCGATGGCCGTCATTGAACCCCTGATCGCACGAGTCCACAAACACCGTTCGTGAACACGCGAAACACAGAACATCCGCAAATCGCTTCACCTTTGAATCATCAACCTCTGGCTTCAGAAAAGAAATTCCGAATATGGTTAAGACGGCTTCCACAATGCTGAGTCTCGGAACTCAGGCTCCTGATTTTTCACTTCCCAACGTCGACGGAACTCAGGTTTCCCGATCACAATTCGCCGGCAAGCCACTGCTCGTGATCTTTATGTGTAACCATTGTCCGTTCGTCGTTCATATTCGCTCGGCGTTGCAGAAGTTTGCTGCCGAGTATCAGAGCAAAGGGCTGGCGATTGTTGGCATCAGCAGCAACGATGCCGCCGCCTATCCTCAGGACGGACCCGACAAGATGAAAGAAGAAGCTCGCACCGCAGGCTATACTTTCCCTTATCTGTTCGACGCGACGCAGGAAGTTGCGATCGCCTATAAGGCCGCCTGTACTCCGGACTTGTTCCTCTTCGATGCCGATCATTCACTTGTCTATCGCGGACAGTTTGATTCCAGCCGCCCCGGCAATGGACTTCCCGTGACCGGCGCCGATCTTAGAGTTGCTTGTGACGCTGTTCTTGGTGGCCAGCCTGCCGCCACGGAGCAACGCCCAAGCATCGGCTGCAACATCAAATGGCGTGCTGGACACGAACCGGAGTACTTCACGGGGATCTCCGCCACCTGAGATCAGGTTGCGGTCTTTGCATCAGAGTTGGATGGGTTGTTTCGTTTGAGTCAGTCTGAAAGTGAGTTACCAAATGGCATCTGAGATGTCTGTCGCTCTGAGCAATCTCCATCGTCTATTGCAGCAACTGGCCGAAGCTGAAGCGGCTCTGGCTGATGGTCCTCGTGCCGTCGCTCTGGCAGAAAAACAGGTGACTCAGGCCGAACAGGCCATTGAGGAACAAAAGCAGACGATCAAGGCAAATCGAAAAGCGGCTGATGATCTCAATCTGAAACTCAAGACCAAAGAAGCGGAACTCGGCAAGCTCACCGGACAACTTAACAGCGCCTCATCCAACAAAGAGTACGACATCTTCAAGGGCCAGATCGAAGGCGCTAAGAAGGATCGCGGAGAAATCGAAGAGACTGCACTCGGCGCAATGGAAGAGATCGATGCAGCACAGGCAAAACTGAAACAACTCGAAATCGAACTGCAGGCCCGAAAGAAAACAGCCCAGACGGCAAAGGCAAATTTTGAAGCCTCTAAGCCGGAAGTAGATGCACAAATTGGTCTGGTACAGTCGCAAATCGCCGCAGCGGAAAAAGTCATTCCCGGCGAAGGCAAAGCCGCCTGGGATCGGCTGCGTAAAGCTCACGGAGCCAGCGCACTGGCTGTTATGGAGGACGGTTTCTGTGAAGCCTGCAGTACCAAAGTCACTAATCAGGACATGGTACGAATCCGCATGAGTGACTTTATGGGATGCCGTGGCTGCGGGCGGATACTTTACTTCACAGAGTAGCGATAGCTGTAGGCTGGTTGTGGCCTACGACATGACTACTTCCGTGAAGTCGCCTCAACCACCGTCACACGGTCCACAAATTTCAGCAGCAATGGAAACGCTGGACGCACCATCTGACCGTGGTCGTACCCTCCCAGCTCGTGAAGCGTAACATCCGGATGTTTCAACTGCTTCAGCATGCGCCAAGTGTAGGCGTTTTCCTCATAGCGTCCGAGAAGTTCCTGTTCCCGATCGCCAGTGACGAGCAGCAAGGGAGAACTGTCACTGCGAATATGGTTTAACGGCGCATAGCCGTCGATGACCGGTCGAGTATCTTCAATCCCATTCTCTTTCCGAATCGTGAAATGCGTGATCATCTGACCGCTGATCGGAGCAACTCCGGCCAGTGAATCAGCGTCAACACCAAAAGCTTGAAGGTACTTCTTATCAAAGGAAGTCATAGCGGCCAGATAACCTCCGGCCGAATGCCCGCTGACAACGATGCGATCAGCGGAACCACCATACTCTTCAATGTGTTTGACGGTCCATGCAATCGCGGCCGCAGCGTCTTCGATATAGGCTGGAGCATTCACATCCGGATGAAGGCGGTAGCTGGCAGCAACGACGGCGATTCCACTGCGTTCCAGTTCCCGTGGAATAGACCGCTGACCACTAGTCAATCCACCGCCGTGGAACCAGACAATCGTTGCAAATTGATTCTCCCCAGCCGGGCAACTGATATCCAGCCGACACTTTTCCTGCATGACCGAAGTCGGAGTCTCTACGTCTGGCCGATAAAAGATATCCTGAACACGCACCCGGGCGTCATCCGCTGAAAGCGGGGTACCGGTCCAGCAAGCCACGAGACACAAGACCATATTGATCAAGAACGGTCGAAGCATCTCTGGACTCCCCGGCAGGCATCACTTTGGACGGAATCAGCTCAGATGTTTGGGCACGGATTGCGGCACTGCGCGGAATTCACGCCCAGGAACAAATGAGCTCGCGACTCATCAGACTCCCGGGGTGCTTCCATGCACCAGCACACTCTCTTCCACCTGCGTCTCTCTGTCGGAAACTGTAACCCATTGCAGGCACGCATGCCCTGCAGACATGTGGTCGCTGATTTCTTCCATGCAAATCCCTGCCGCCAGAAGAATAATGTGGTCGCCTTCACGCGGTGGCTGAAGTCCATTAGCTTCAAGCACCTGCGACAGGCGCGACAGAATCGTCGGAACAGAAGATGAGATCGTATTGCCGTAGGTCTTTAAATTGTTCAGATATTCGAATTCCGGGAACTCGACCCTGGCCGCAGCAACCAGCGCTTTGAGCAGCTTACCGCTGGGCTGATGCGGTACCACGATGACTCGCTGCCCTGGGAGAACTTCTATGGAAGACGCCGCTGTCCGCAATCCTGCCAGCATCAGTTCGATGCCGTTCAGAAACACGGGCTCTGCATTCATTCGCATGACAGTACGGTGAATGGGCTGCCCACGAAAACAAAAACCATCCGTTGTGTCCCGACGAAACAAAGGATCGGGATTCGGCCGCAGATGATCCGGCACCGGAAAATCTTCAGAACGAACAGTCGAGACAGGAATTCCCTTGCCACGCTCCAGGACCATAGCCGTCGCCCCGGCAGCAACAATGCCACAGAACAAACGGTCCGACGAATCATGCCATGTTTCAGGAGTTTCAATATTCAGGAGTGCAATGCGTGAAACGCCTTCGTCCCCTGACAAATGCAGGACCGCTTCATGCAGCAATTTCAGAAAACCGCTACATCCAAAATTAAACGCGAGCAGTTTACCCGCAGAAATCCCGTGTCTCCCAGATAACTCCTCGGCGAGAAGTTCACACGCAATTGGATCCGTGTTTGAATGACACAGCATGATTACCGGAAAATCCCGCAGAAGAATTCCGGACTCCTGCTCAAGGCGTCGCCCCAGCGCAACTCCGATCTCAGCCGCCGTCACTCCGGGGCGAAGAATGCGACGAACGGAGATCCCCGTAGACCGACTGACATTCTCAGGACTTGCGAATCCCGCAGCACCGCCAAGACGCGAAAATTCCACGATCCGCGTGTTGTCAAGAAAATCATAAAGATCGTCACGATCATACACGTCCACGATGCTGGACAAACCCAGCATCGATTCTGTTTCTGAAAAGCATTGTTCCACAAAATGCTCCGAAGAGACTATCAGATCCGCCAACAAACACGCATGCAGGTATATACACGATACCTGAAATACACAGACCGCGACGACTCACACTTGAATTTCGTAACCCTTACGCTGTTCACGTGCCTGCCAAAGTGCGGCCTGCGGATCGCCGACGATCTGTTCTTTGTCCGGATCCCAATTCAAGGTTCTGTTCAGACGAATTGCAATATTCGCAAGGTGACAGACGGTCATCGCGCGATGATGACTATGGACATCACTAATCGGCTGAGCCCTGTCGACAATACACTCGAAGAAATTCTTCATGTGGTTGCCGGGTTGCTTACCTTTGTACAAAGTCTTCAGTGTCTCTTCCTGCAGAGGCTTTTCCTTCATGCTGTCGACAGCAGCACCAGTGAGTTTGCCCCGATTCACAAAAATCCGGCCTTCTGTCCCTTCGAGCATCAGTCCGTTATCAAATCCAAGGTCATCAGCTCGATCGCGAATATGCAGCACAGCGTCATTCGCAAATGTCGCAGTCACATGAAACTCCGTCGCCGTGTTGTACTGACTCGGATCTGTGGGCATTCCATTCTCGAATGGTACCGGATGCTTTGCCATCACCGGCTCAACCTTGACAGGGCCCGTGTTCTCCAGGTTAAACGCCCAGGCTGCGATATCCACGTGGTGAGCACCCCAGTCGGTCATCTTGCCACCCGAGTATTCATACCACCAGCGGAACTCATAGTGACATCGAGAGTTTCCGTAACGGCCGTCGGTCTTTTTGAAGCGGTACTCCGTCATAGGAGCCTGCCCCAACCACATATCCCAGTTCAGGCCTTTAGGAATCTCGGCGACATCAATCGGACCACTGCTCGGTGCTCCACCAATCGCAACAGTGACCGTCTTCAATTCGCCGATGCGCCCTTCACGAATCAATGCGACGGCATGCAGGAATCGCAAATCCATCTCACTGCGTTGTTGCGTTCCAACCTGAAAGACTCGCCCTGTTTCTTCCAGAACTTTGCGGATCTGCTTGCCCTCGTCGATCGTCAGTGTGAGCGGCTTCTCGCAGTAGACATCCTTGCCCGCCTTCATTGCTTCGATCGCGATTTTTGTATGCCAATGATCTGGAGTGACGATCGTTACGACATCAATATCCTTCCGATCAAGCACGCGCCGATAGTCCTCATACATGTCGACTGCTCGCGCAACTCCGGGCTTGCTCTGAAGTTCAAGAACCTTCGCCTTACCCGCTTCGACATGAGCCACATCCACGTCGCATACTGCAGCGCAGTCGGAAAATTTCATGGCATTGGGACCAACCGCATTCCAACGGTCGCCCGTTCCGATACATCCTAAAACGGGACGCTCGTTAGGACTCCGAAACGGCGAGGCGAGTGACTCTGGGGAAAACCAATAAGGCAGGGAGGCCGAAGCGACTCCGGCAAGACTGGCAGCCTTCAGAAACTGGCGACGATTGGTGGATGACATGAAAAAGTGCTCCGGTCATCGAGTAAGAAACTAGATGGGAATACTCTAAACGAGTTTCGCTGCCTACCCACACTATGCCAACCAGCTTGCGGGGCGTTACGGAGTCCTTCCGCAAAAGCACATCATCGGACCCTCTCCGTAAATCCGACCCCCGAGTGCGTAGGAAAAATACCCGGGAAAAAACACGTTTTAGAGGGGGGATAGTCTACGCAGGGACCAAGGCGACTTCCAAACGTTAAGAGGTTTTCACATCAATGAATGCCCAAAGTACCACCAAAGCAACGATCAGGAAGGATGAGATTCCTTTTGCCGACAAAATCCAGACCTTGCACGCCGTGGTACCAAAAAATCCAAAGCAGAAACGAAAACAGCACTGTCGGCTCACGCAGACAATGCTGTTTTCAAGGATACGCTCGCCAAAGAAAAGGATTCAGGAGAACAGACTGATCATCTCCATATGAAAATCGCGAGCATTGTCCGGACCCCCCGGACATAGGATAGAAACCGCCCGAATTGCCTAAAAAGGCCAGCCGAGCGAAAGAACCCAGATAGGAAACGAGTGAAATTGCAACAATGTCAACCGGCATGACCAGTTGGAGTTGCTAAACGATGGGCAACCACTGAACAGCAATCGCCGTTCCGCCACCAGCGTTTTTAGCCCAGACGGCATCCGCTACTGTTCATAAGACCAACCTCGCGATGGATGTTAACTGCCTTTCTGATGATGCCAAGTGCAGAATGTAGGAATCCGCAGCATCCTGACAGGCGCCCAACTGAGCCAAGAAGTTGTCTCAGGACGCACCGGACCTGCCGCGTTTTGCCTCACACGGGGTTTAAGGGGTGCCGGCGGAACTGGTCTCAACAGGAACTTACCAAATGTTTAGACTTCCCGGGCACTTAGCGGACCGCCAGAGTATTCCCGAAGAAGACGATCCCCTCTTTCGATGGCTTAGCCGCTCATAAACCTTGGCAGAAAACCGAATTACTGCTGAAGGCTGAAGTCTCGCAAAGAGACATAATTGTCACCGTTTTCGCATTTCCGAGGCGTGGAGACGCATGAAGATTCGCTCTCGATGGCTAAATCTGGTTCTGTCGTGGACAGCCACAGTTTGTCTTCGACTGCTGTTTCTACTCGTACGCGTGGAACACCACTGCGTTGCGCCAGAAGGAACCCCTTACGTCAAACCCCAGGGAAAGCAGCGGTTTACTTTCAGCATGTGGCACGACCACATTGTGCTCGCGGCTTTTTCATTAAAGACACACAGCCTGGCCGGCCTTATCAGCCAACATCGTGACGGTGGTTACCTTGCGGACTCAGTCATGATGGCAGGGATTCGTCCGGTTCGCGGTAGTACCAGCCGAGGAGGACTCGAAGCGGTTCGCGAGATTCTGAGCCTTCCGGAACTCCATCTGGCGATGACACCTGATGGGCCGAGAGGACCACGACGCCAAATGAAAGAAGGTATCATTTACATTTCATCTCGCTCAGGACGTCCTGCTGTCCCCTGCGCGTTAATCGCCGATCGATTCTGGTCTGTGGGCGGCGGCTGGACGGATATGATTATCCCTAAACCATTCTCCCGAGTTGTACTGATCGCCGGAACGCCACTTGTTGTTCCCGAAGAAACACCACGTGAAGATCTTGCCGCATGGGCCGATTTGTTGCAGTCCGAAATGTCGCGACTCGAATCAATTGGCCACCAGATTCTGTCAGGAGATCGCTCAGCGGTAGACACGATCGATCGAACCAATGATCCAACCTACAGACCGCAGTTTCAACAATCCGACGCTTTGAAGGCCGCCTGATTCCAGCCGCAGCAGCGTAAATCATTTCAACGATTCACGCGCGACTCGCATGACGTTGCCTCCGATAATCTTTCGAATCTCGTCATCCGAGTAACCTCGCTGAACAAGCCCCACAGTAAACAGCGGCCAGTTCGTCCATGCGAGACTTGTTGTCATTTCCGGAGTCTCCGCAAAATCATCTTTTGGCCACAGTGAACGAAAAGGCTCACGCGAGCGAGAACGTTTCGGAAGCTTGCGACCTTCCAAAGAAGAATTCTGAGACGAATACGCAACGTCGGTTCCAATAGCCACATGATCGACGCCAAACTTCTTCGTCACGTATTGGATATGATCCAGTAACGAAGAAACATCGCCTGCGCCTCGCAGGAACTTCGAGATGCAACAAATCCCGATGTATCCCCCTGAATCAACGATCGCCTGAATTACTTCGTCAGGCTTGCTCCGGATGTGGGGATGGATCGCCGCACATGTGGAATGGCTGGCAACAACCGGTCGAGTTGAGACTTTGGCCGCTTCAAGACTCGTTTGCCAACCCGAATGAGCACAGTCCGGAATGACACCTATGCGGTTCATTTCTGCAACCGCGTATCGCCCAAAATCACTGAGGCCAGCATTGGATGTCTCGCCACATCCATCACCAATCATGTTTCTTCGCTGGTAGGTCAGGTGCATCATGCGGATACCAAGCTGAAAGAAGATTTTTACATACGCCAGCTCATCTTCTTTCGAGTCCCATTCCTGCGTCAGCGGGATACCATTCCCGGTCATATACAGAGCATGTCGCCCGGCAGCCTTTGCGGTCTCAATATCGCCAGGGACCGCGGCCTTGCAGACAAAATCACGCATAAGATCCGTGGCAAAGCTGAATCGAGCCAACCGCTTGATCAGTCTCAAGGGATCCTGGCACTCTTGCCCTGCGTTCTGAAAAATGCAGGTGACTCCCGAGGCCTGCCAGGCATTTCGGTACTCCTGTTGCTCGATTGCATCAGTGACATAACGCGTCATCGTCATGTCCTCCTGAAGATCCTCGATCTCCTGGTCTGATGCTCCTGCTTCGATCTCCGCCGCCAATAGATCTCCATTGATCGCCGCCCGCGGTGAGAATCCGTAAGAATCAAAAACGATCGACTCGGAATGCAGCCGCAGCCCTCGTCCCAACGCCGCCGCGGATGGCTTCAGGATTGAAAGAGCCACATCACGCGCATGTTGAATCTGTGGGTTCAGATTATTCGTGAGACGATCAATCGGATCTCCATCTGAAGCACTCATTCCGGCTGCCGCCTTCACTCCGCCAGTTGTGGCTAATGAGGCCAGAGAAGCAATTGTCGATGTTTGAAGAAATGACCGCCGTTGCATTCAACTGCCCCTGTAAAGTACCGAATACCGCTGGACAAGATCGCAGACACTCCGGAATTGTTGCACGCGTCTAATGGGACTGACAGGAGAACAGTCCTTGGGCGAAACAGGAATTCAGAACCCCCTCAATCTTTGAAGGATCCAAAATTCACTCAGCGACACGATTTCTTTCAATGCACTGTTCGATGCGCAATAAAAATCGCTGCAGAACGTTCATGGGGATCGTATGCGGGCCATTGAATTCGACGAACTCGACGCTGAAGCCCGCTTCAACCAACAGATCTTTTAGTTCGACGGCTGGCGCAAACGGCAACACAAAATCCTGCCGGCCATGAGATTGAAGGACATCGCAGCCGGAATGTGATGCAGCAAGATTCTGCCAGTGGTTTCTGTTCAGCAAAGTCCCCGAAAACAGCGTCAGCAATGCGGGTCGCAAATTTCTAGTCAGCACCAGGTTCGTACTGACCATGGCCCCCTGAGAAAACCCACCCAGAACCACACGAGTTTCATCCAGTCCGGAAACGGACATGGCAGCCGTAACGGTCTCAAATAGTTTTTCTTCAGCCTCTCTCATACCAGGAGGCTCAAGCAGCATCAACTGATCGTAGTCTCGAGTTTGGTTAATCTCGGCAAGCTTCGCCATATTGATCGGCCACCATGCCCGACCACCCGCCATTCCCAGAGGAGAAAGATCGATCGGAGCTTCCGGGAACACGAAGCGACAACACGACTGAATCAGCTGACTTGAATCGATCAGCATCGGGCCAAAATCAGCCAGATCATCTCCGGACGCTCCAAAACCATGGTTGAGAATCACCAACAACTCGGGTCTGCTGCCATCACCAAGCGAATCGATCGTTCGGCATTTCAACGAACCCAGTTGTTGTACTGAAGAATTGATCTGCATGAAGTCATTCTCATTCCACTGAATATTGATCGATGATTACCGCGAAAGCATTATTTAGTCCGCGGCTACTTTTCAGGAGATTCCCCAAAAGCACATCCCGCGAACACCCCGCCTGACTCCTCAGTGTGCGAAAAGTCACCTCGGATTATTTCCGCTGCTTCTCCACGGCTCGAATAAGGTTCAAAATGCTTCCCGCAAGATTCTTCTTCTTCTCCGAGCCGTCAGAACCCGGCTTTACCATATCCTGGATTAAGTCCGAAACGGCCGTTGGCACTCCCGAAGGCTCTGTTGTGTATTGCGCCGGTGTCACTCTTCGCGAGATCTCACCTAGAAAATCAACACCTTCCGGCAAGCCAACGACTGGTGATGACACAGTTCCCTTCACTCCCAACAGGATTGGTGATGAAGAAACTTTTCGCAGAAACTGCAAAACTGGTCGCTCGTCGTCGGATGGAACCGGCAATTCCACTGACAGTTCGAGATCCAGCTTTTCATCCAGAAAGACGGTCCCGGAAGACACCACCCTGAACTCCGGAGACATTTCCGGCAATAAAAACGCTGTTCCCTTGTGAGTAAGGCCCTTATCGGTCACTTCGAAGTCGATGGTGCTCTTCTCAACCATCGAAATCCGATCCGGAATATCAATTCCTGAAAAAACGCCGCCCAAAGAAGACAGCTGGCGGACCAAGCCGTTTCTAAGTTTTGCTTCCAGAGAATGGAACTCCGCCCGACCTTTAATTGGGAACGGGGAACTTTGGCGACCGTTTAATGGAATTCGAACTCGGTCCAACCAGACAGAAGCGAACCCGGAAACTTCCGTAGACTGCGCAAGAATAGGGGCAATCAAAGCCAAATTCTGCTCGCACTGAGAATCGGAAACTGGTTCGTGGTCCAAAATCTGAATCGGCTCAACCACCAACCACTTAGCGCCAAAATTGCCCGGTCCTATGCTGCCGGCCAGATCGCAACCGCTAACATCGACAATCGGCGTCTTCCGACTTGGTGATGTCACCGTCAGAGCAGCATCCAATACGATAAAGTCCGTCGCTTTCCCCGAATTCCCAGACGAGCAGCTCGGCCATTCGCCCTCCACGGAAACAAAAATCTCTATCGATGGCCGAACCAACGTGACCTTTCTTCGTACCGGACCGCGTCCAAATATCTCCATCAGCGTACTATTGGTACGCAACTCGG